>Ga0222717_10000403_pt1 | contig 37464 bp, 59 predicted proteins | sample C33_18DmetaG_FD_165053 | JGI IMG/M metagenome (GOLD analysis project Ga0222717, IMG submission 165053) | Estuarine water microbial communities from San Francisco Bay, California, United States - C33_18D | ecosystem: Environmental > Aquatic > Marine > Unclassified | place: USA: California... | reverse complement strand
AACTTCTCGTCTCTAAGACTATCAATAGTATTATAGATACCATCAATTGTAAGGTTCCATTCGTCTATCTGCTCAAGGTCATCATCTTGTGATGAATTAGATTGTTCTCTTAAACGATTGATCTCTGCTGTAGCGGCATCGACTGTTTCTTGTGTTTGGGCACGATAGTCATTGATGTTACCTTGTGCTTCTCTAACTGCGACTGAGGCTTCTCTACGCAACTCTGCTTCTCTGTCCCTTGCACTATTTCTAAGTCTAGTGATTTCTGCGGCAATAGCATCACGTTCTGGTTTTTGTTCTTGTAAGACTCGTTCAGCCTCACCTCTGTTATCTGTTCTATTAATAAATCCAGTATCTTCTTCGTCTCTATAACTGGCTACGAGGTCATCTAAGGGTACAAGTTTATCTGTTTGTACTTGGATATCTGCTGTTAAAGAAGTTTCTAATGCTTCTAAGTCTCTGTCTAATCTTTCATTGATAGCAGTAATCTGTGTTTGGTTATAATCGATATCGGCTTGTACTGCACCTCTTGCACCACTAATAATTTCTTGTTGTTGAGAAATAGAACTAGATACATCAAACCCTTCACCAGACTGTAGTCCATTAATACGGTCTTCAAGTATTTCAATTCTGTTTTCTTCTCTAGCAATCTGTCCATCGATTCTAGTTACAGTTGCAATGGCTTCTGTCGCATTACCAGATGCAGTATCATGTGCTTTAGATAAGAATCCAAAGATGCCGATAGATGTGATAAGCATTAATACTACAACAGCAATGCTTAAATAAGTCTTTAGCCACCAGGTAGCAATGCCCCAAAATCTATGTAACCAAACTGCTGTAACGAGTTTGCTTACCTCTAGCACACCTCCCATAATAATAATAGGGATAACAGCCGCTGAGAATATTGCGGCTAGGCCTGATACTGAATAGTAAATTGCTACACCACTTATAGTAAGTGCTGTCAATAAAGTCAGCCAGGCTATAAATAAATTCGCCTTCATGTTTTTGGGTTCCTTTGCATTTATGCTTTCGTCATAGTATTTAGCACGTTTCATGGGCTAAAATACAACTATTCTTGTGTACCAGACATAGCAGGAAATAAATGACCATAGGTGCGAAGAAATTCATTGTATGACATTGTTAATCTTCTAGGAATTCCTGGACCTTGTTGAATCTCATATATGATATAAGGTGTTATTCCTTCTATGCCCTCGCCCTCGATCAACCTATCCCTTAATTTGATTTCAAAAATCATAATGGAATCACCGTCTGGGAAAGTATGTTTTGTGCCTACTAATCCCTCAGGGATATGGGGAAGGTTACTCATTTAGTAGAGTAATCATTTAATTGAATGTCTTTCTGCATGGCGTCCCATTCTTCAAACGCATCTTTAGCATCAGCAACATTTTTTTTAAACTCTTCATCTTTAGATAGAGGCTCTGCTTTATCTATTACCTCTTGATCATAAGTAACATCAAAGCCGCCCTTTCTCATAGTCCACCAATCGTCTTCGTCTTGGTAGTCCCAGTCCATGCCATAAAAATCATTTCCATTCTTTTCGTAACCTAAGTCTTCTAGGTCCTCAACAAGTAAGTTCCCAGATGCAAGATCATCAAACATCTGTTGAATGTCTTCGTCAGATTCATTTGGAAATAAATCTTTTAAATATGCAACATCAATTTCTAGTGCATATTTTCTTTGTACTTGATGCCATTCAGACATCGTTGCATGAATTACTTTAGCCATATTAGAATCCTGATGTCCAATGAATATACTCTTCTTTGCATTGATATTCACCACAACAACATTGTCCGTTATCACTATCAATATAGTCGCCATCTCCTGGTTGTGATGGTAGCACGTCCGCTAAGGACATGATTTCTTTTGTTTCTGTATCTATTTGCATATTATTCTCCTTTATTATTCGCCTTCAATATCTATTCGTAGTTCCTCAACTGCGTCTTCGATGATTGATAGATCAGGTAGATCGTTAGAAACTTTTTCTACCTTTGGTTCTATTATTATTTGGCCTTGAAAGACACTGATACATTCATCAGTATCAAAGCCGTTATCTAAAAGATAGCACTCGCCTTCGTCTTGTACTTCTTCTATAAATTCTTCTAGTTCTTCGTCTTCTTTAGACTTGAAACCTGACCAGTCCCAATCGTCCCAACAGCCGTCCCATGAGTCAATCATTTCTGCTTCAGAGAAAGTATTCATCTCCAACTCATCTTCAAAATCGTCAGCCATTGCTTCGACTAAAAGTTCGACTTCATGTTCCTCTTGTGGAGTGACAAACCAGTTACCACTTCTCCAGCCTGTTGCTATGCACACAACATCATCAGTGTCATAGTTTTTAAGATACTCATACTCAACGTAAGACTTTTTGTACTTGTTACTTACTTGATAAGTTTTTCCTATTTCTATATTCATTATTTGTCGTCCCTAAATCTTACGAATCTTGGGAATCGTAGACTATATGTGCCATCTTGGTTTTGACTAATCACATCACAAAGTACTTCAGCAGTCTGACCAATTACTTCGTCTTTTGCTTCCCAGTATGAATCTCTGTCGCTGTCAGAAAAGCCAGAACCAACATTTACTTTTATAAATTTGCCATCGTCTGTGCCTTCACAAACTAATGCCCCTAATCTGCCCTCATTTCTGCCTGTACCTTCTTCAAGTTCTACAACTTCTAAGTCTACAGTAATAGTTGGCTTCCATTTCATCCAGAAGAGATTACGTTTACACTCGTAAGGTGCTTCTAAATCTTTGATCATAATGCCTTCAAAATCAGCATTGACCATGTCGTTAGCATATCTCTTAAGTTCTTTGTTGCCTTCTTCTGTGTCTAAATCAACAATGATATGAGACATAGTTTCTAACGAACTAAGATCAGTAAAGAGAGGTGCTAAGTTATTCATTGCTGTAACACGTTTTCTAAATTGTGCATTGCAATGTCCACGTTGAAAGTCTGCTAATGGCATAACATCGAATACATGAAATACTGTATCATCTGATTTAGCATTAGTTTTTCTACGTGCTTGTTTCATTAATTCATTGAATGATGCTCCAACAACTTCACCATCAAATACAAAACCCTTAGTGCAGTTGCCAATTTCATTGCCTAATAGTGTAATGATTTTTCTTACATTAGTAGTTACTTGGTCTTCAATGTGTGTGAAGTTTTCAAAGATTTTTCCGTTACGACTGTAACATGTTGCGACTGGCTCAGGATGATCATACATACCTGGCTCAAACGATACTACCATCAGAACTCTAACGCCATCTAATTTAGGCTCAAGTCTTTTAGTGCCTGACATTTCAGGTCTGCCTTCTGAGTTAGTAGCAAGTTGACATTTAAAGACTGGTACTTCATAGTCAGTCTTCTTACAAACTTTGTTGATTGTAGCAACTGAGAAGCCTGCACGTAAATCTCTGCGAATGACTGGAGCACAAAAGTTATTCCATTCATCACTAGAAAATTGCAGAGACATTTTTGCTACTGCATCGATAGCCGCATTACCTGTTAACTTGCGTTCTTTAAGTTCTTCTAGTAAAGCAATGAACTCATTCCAAGGATTAGAATATTCTCTATTTGATTCCTGATTGTCTGGGATTTTTCTGACACCAAAGGTGACGTAAGGATTGTAACACATGCCAGCAAGTTTTAAAAACGTATCTGCATTATCACTGCCTAATGTGGCAGCCTCTAATGCCTGTGTTAAAACATCTTGTTTGTGAAGTTTTGAATTGCTTTCGTTTAACTTATGTATCCAACTTGCACTCATATGTGTCTCCTAAATATACTACTATTATACAACCAGTCAGCCATGATGTCAAGCCTTTGGAGTATAATTTTGTATCCAAAGTATAGCGTTTTCTCCCCAAACTTGAGCCGTTGCTAATGACTGCATGATAGTATCAGAAACACCTTGAGGTCCTAACAATACATATGTACATATTAGATACCCTAGAATAAACCCAATTATTAAATTTTTCATTATTTTACCTCTATTTTTTGAACTCTATTAAGTTGAGTAACCATTCCATTATCGTCTGAACGGTGACTCTTAACTGTGCCTCGAATATCTAAAATGTCGCCAATTTTGGAATTAATTTTAGATGATCCAAAAAACACTACTTCCTCATTTTCGGTAACTGCTGTTATAAAATAGCAATTCCATTTATGAGAAAGAAAACTTCTTAATACAGTGACTTTAAGGTCAACTCTGTCTTTGACTTTGCCAATCGATTTGTCTGTAGTTGCTTGAGCAATCTCTTGGTCTTGAACTTTACGAACATTGGCTCTTGTGTATGCTGAGGGCAGACTAGCAATAATAGCAATATCTAATTTGCTATCGAGCAGGTCTCTGTCTGCAATAGCCATTGCAGTCTTATCAAACTCACTCACATAATCATCAGTCAATAACTTAAAGGTCATTGCTTGATAATGCTGACGTACTTTGACGCCTTCATTTTTATCAGCAACAGTTAAATGCTTTGAACCTTCTTCTAAAAGACGATACATGATTTCACGGTTAGTTTCTTTTTTAGACCCTTCAGGAACAAATTTAATGTACTCTTTGTTTAGACGTTGAGCCTTACATGCTACTGCCCAAACATCATTTGCTGAGTAAGTCATAACGTTTTTTGCTGATTTTTTGGCAAACATTTTTTATGCACTCCAGTATGATTCTGAAAGAGTTGACAAGTAATGAGGCATATTGATTCCCTCAGTTACAGTGATTTTTTTACCAGTACCTGGGCAGATGCCAGTCTTAGTAATCATTGGTTCGACATAATCTTCGACAGCAACAATCGTATAAGACGATGCAAATTGCTTATGAGTAAGATTAAAATGAGGCTCAGTAGCATCACGGTATGCATTATGCATCGGAGCCATATATTCTTTTTCCCCATTTGCTACACATTCAGCAACTTGATCATATGCTTTTTGGTAGTACTTAACAGTTCTAGTGATACCTGCTTTAGCGGCACCTACTGTCTTGTACTGAGTAGAAGCATAACTTCTTTTGTTAGGCTCTCTGTGGATTGATTGATCTGTGTTGTCGATGATTAAGTACATAATTTGTTTCCCTGTCTGTGTCATAATATAAGTATATTATACTGCCTTTCTTACCCAAAGTCAAGCCTTTTTTCACATTTTTTTACGAAAACCATACATTTATTGTCATTCTTGTGCCTCGTGTGACCTTTTTCACATGGTGAGGGTACATAAAATTCGATGGAAACACTACTGCTTCTCCTGTCTTCAATTCTACTTGATAATCGTCAAGTAAGATTAACTCGCCACCTTCATAATCATCATTTAACATTACAATAGATGTCAGTATAGGGTGTTCATTATCATGGGAATGATCATCATGTTTCTTCATTCCTACCCCTTCTTTGTATCGATTGATACGTAAAGACTTAATGCCTGAGACTAAGTTACTAGGTCTATTGTCAATCTGAGGACCTATTTGAAGGCTATACTTTCCTATTGATTTAATCAGTTCATGTGTAATCATAGATTCTAGCAAAACATCTGTATCACAATACTCTACGCCCTCAGAGAATCTTGGATTATCTTCTTCAAGTCGTTTTCTTTTCTCTGTGTCCTTCTGATTAACAGTAAAGTTTCTATAAGAATTATGCCATTGATGATCATGCCATGTCAAATTATTAGTTGCTGTTACGATCTTTTGACACCACTCAGGAGTAAGTGTTTGATACACCTTAATGTAGTCTTTAAGATTCATTCCTTGCTTAATCATAAATTGGCTCGTATTGTTCAAATAATCCTGTGTACCAGTATTTAAGTATTTTTTCTGCAGGTTTGCCTCTGATCGATTGTGAGGTACTTGGGAATGCTTCAGTGTGTCCGTCATGCATCAATGTATCTGATAACCAATACCCAGTACTAGTCGTAGTCCCAATAAGATCAAACCATGTTTGTCTATCGATTGCCCTCAACACTCCTTCATACCAAAGAGCCTGTGCTGAAAAGTCTGGTTGTACTTCTCGTTGAATACAATCATATATTATGTTGTTTAATATACCTTCGACACAAAAGCCGTCTTCTATCCATCCCCTAGATAAGAATCCCATATGACTTTGTGCAAACAAGTCAAACATGAATTTATGTTTGTTTTCTTCATAACTAGTATAGTCACCACAAACATGTCCTTGCCATTGACCATCATAACAGTAAAATGCATTGTAAGCCCGTTCTATGTAATCATAGGCTCTGTTATCTATCATATCGACAGTTGTATCTTCAAGTTCATCATCACCAACAAACATTGGAAATCCTAACTTAATAATATCAACATTATCCCATACTCGTCCATCATTCCAAGTTATGCCTTCGCCAATAATTATCTTACCATTGAATCTACTACGAACACCGGCAACGATTGTGCTTAGGCGTTCCATATAGTAATTTCGTAATTCAGTCTCTTCTTCAAAAGTTGCTTCTCTATCTAACCCTCGAAAGTCTATCCACATTGCTTGCCAATCAGCGGCTAAGGCATCAATGCCTATAAATTCTGCTCTGTCTGCTTCCCAATATATATGCTGTTCATGGGCATCCATGATTTTAGTAAGCAATTCCATATCTACTAGAACATTACCACCAGTCATTGGAAATAATAATCGATTCATGTAAGTGCCGTTTGCATCAGCCACTTCCATATTGAACTGCCAACCATAGTGAACTTCCATACCAAACTGTTTTGCTGTTTGAGTAATGAAATCAACTTCTTCGTCAGTTATATGTTTAGTCGAATGGACAACTTCCCATGTTTGTTTGCTATCGTCCCAACGTCCGAAGTTATAAATTTGAACTGACGTAACTCCATGATCTCGCAGTCTTCTTATTGTTTCTCTGTACATTAAACGTATATACTCAGTTCTAGTACAATTAGCGACCACAGAAGGTTCTTTTGATTTGTAAGTATCGTATATCCATCCTAGCCCATAGTCTTTAAGACCAACACCTTTAATGTGATCGTTACCAAAGTAATTCTGTGGTTGTTCATAATCAAAGTCACCTAGATAGTCTTTTTCTATCTTTGCAGTGTGCGGGTTAGTGCATGATCCTTCACTATCAGTTTCGTTTACAGTTATGTCTATAGTCGCAGTTGCCCCTGAACAATCAATAGAAAAGGTATAAATGCCGATGCCATCTAAAGTAACAGATTGACTGCCGTTGAGTGATTTAGTACCAGACCACTCGCCTGATGCTGTGCATGTAGATGCTTCGGAAGAATTCCAATGCAATGTTGTGCTATCTCCCTTTACGACTTGATTAGAACTTGCAGAAAATGACACTGAGGCTGTAGTATTGTTACCACCATTACCAGAGTTTCCGCCTGCTGATGCACTACCACTAATAGCCGCCAATGCAACATCAGTTCCTCCACTCCCACCACCTCCACAGGCAGTCAGTGCTATTGTCATAATAACTGTATATAATTTATTCATAGCCATAGTTCTCTGTGTGTGTATAAACTATTATACGACCTTTGAACCTGGATGTCAAGCCCAAAGTTACCTTTGGGCTATTGGGGGATTGTTAAACTGAAATTGAATGTAGTGAGAAAATTATGATGTATAGACATATTGACCCAATAAATGCGAAGCCTATGCTTTCACATATCTCTCCGCCATTGCATCCAAATAAACTATCACCAAGTTTGCGTATGATTTTCAAGTCTTTTACTCCTGTGTGTGTTGCCAACCTTTGAGCAGGACCGCCCTGCATTTCTATTTATACCAAGTATGACATTATGATACATTTAGTAACAAAAAGTGTAGTATCTTTACACTTTTATGTACATAAAAATGTCATACTTTGTCATACATTATTTTGTGGCTTCTAAGTATTCTCTTAGATTGCCATGTAAAGTAATCATCATTGCTGTCTTATGATCATATACTCTAATGAAAGGTTCGCCCTTCTCTCCCCTCACTTTATGCACACCTAAATAATAAGGACATTTAATCTTTTTAATGATTTCTTGTATAAATGCTTCTGGTGCAACAATTCTTCGTTTATGCATTGACTTAGGATTAAGTCCTAAATCAAAATCATAGTGTTCAAGTTTTGCTAACTTAAACATGTTTAGTCCTTCATCGTTAAGTCTTAGTCCTTGTCCGCCTCGTCCAGTTAGCCACCATTTAAAAATGACTTGATCTATTGGTATTGAATGATAAGGCCCTCTTGGTAGGGCATCTAGTACTGCTTCCGTGTATTGCTGTTTATTTTTCGGAGATGTCATCCGGATATACTATTCGTCCGGCATTTAAGAATACTACAGTAAACTTGTCAGTTTTAAATTGAGCATTTAATTTACGACAAAGATTCCTTGCATGACCTGGATTAGAGAAACTAGTCTTTTTGTATTTTGGTGCCGCATCACTTGTTAAGTAGTGAGAAGATTTTAAATTGATTGGTTGACCGTCATAGTACACAGCCCAAATGCCAGATGCTTCGATAATCTGATCGCACTTATATGTTTCTTTGTCAACAAATTCCAGGATGACTGATGGTTGGCTTCTACTCATTTGAAGGATCCGCCTTTAACTTGTACCGAAATTGTTTCTTCATTCGTTTTATTCTCGTTATTGAACTCATGTAAATCTGCCAACAAAGTTGCTATATCGTTTCTGAGTCCTCTAGCCTGATCAATAGTCAACACAACAGTATTGTTCTGTGTACTTTCCATAACCGACATTTTATTTATAAAATCCTTAATATGTATCATTAGTTATCATTATACTATATTTATCTGATTTTTTGCTTCATCTTTAGTTTTAAAAGGTCCGTTGAAGGGATATCTTTGTATAAAAATGTATTTTGGACAAAAGATAACTTGTTCTATTCCGTTATGTTCAACTACAAAATACCCTGCGGCATGGAAGCATTTACTCTTTTTAGTCTTTGTAAAGACATGCAATCCACGTTTAACATCGAACACTGAATTATAAGTTCTAGCAGTTGTAGGATATTCTGGATAAGGAGTTGTTTCTGGCAGTTCAGTTTTCTCTGGTGTGATAAACTTTATTTTAGTTTTCTTCTGAATATCATCAGTGGTTGCAAATTCAAATACATCATTTTGCAATGTAACGTTAAACGTTCCTATATTATTTGCACAGACATTTCCAACTTTATTTTTTCCGTCTGTTAAAATCCAAAATTCATCAGTAATTGGCTTTGCGGTTAATTCTACATCTAATATCATTTTATCTCCGTTAATGTTGTTATTGTTAGGCATGAATGTACCTTCCTTGATATGGTGTGTTCAACCATTTAGCATAACTATCTGCTTGATCACTTATTCTGTTAAGTTCATACTTGCCACAAAATCTCATAAAGTGTACACCAACTTGTGGTATCTCTTTATTACGTTCTAACGCCTCTTTAATGCTATTATCAGTTGCATCTCTGAGTTTAGTCGGCTGTGCTGTAAGATCAATCAATGTGCGATTGCGTTCATAATCATCACGTACTCTATGTTCTTCTTCATTGTGATCTACCCAACGTTGTAACATAAGATTGTTCCAGTTGAAACCGCCTTTCTCTTTATCAGCATAGGCTTCTAGTAGACCTGTCTTGTTCTTAGTACCCTTCTTACGTACACCTGGATATGCACTAAACACATTATCACTAGTGTCACCACGCATACACTTCTCAAACAATAGATACTGAGGGTCTTCTAATGTCTTATGCTCCTGAGTCTTTTTGTCAATGACTGGTCTGCCTTTATCATCAAAGAAGCCGTCAATTGTTATTAGATTTTTAGCAACACCATTATACATGTGAACTGATTCAGATAGTAATTGATAATAGTCTGTGTCAGTTGAAAGAATGATGTGTTCATCATCAGGATGCAATGCAGTGAAACGTGCTATGCAATCATCAGCCTCTGCATTCGGATCACGTAATACTGTTACATTAGTTTTCTCAGATAAAAATGCAATCAATGTTTCGTATGTCTCCCAGAACATTTGACTTTCTTCGACTTCTGCTTCTGTCATGGCTTGCTCTTTGACTTTACGATTTGCTTTGTAAGGCTTGTAAAAGTCTTTACGCCATGAATGACCTTCTAAACAAAAGACTACATGATCAACGCCATAATTGCGGACTGCTTGATTAACTGACCCTAGAGTCAGATGCAAAGCCATGCCTATCTTTTCCCATGTATTAGCATTATAGGATGCTACATGCTTGGCACGGAAGAACGTGTTCATTGTATCTATCAAAGCGTATTTCATATACCAGTACTCTTATTTATCATAATATTCGTATATTATACGCAATAAACTAGCAGAAAGCAAGCCTTTATGGGTAAAAAGGGTAAATTAATCTAGGGGTGGTGGAGGAGTAGGTGGTATATATGCTTGTACACCAGAGTCTTTTGTAGGCTCAACAAAGCCTTCTGCTTGTGCAACTTCTTGGTTATTAAAGAACTTATGCATTTCTTCTATTAGAAATTTTCTAGCCTCAGGATTAGATAAATCCATTCTGCGTTCATTGATAAGTGTAGTTTGATGAGACTTCCAAGCATCCAATGCTTTTTGTGAAACAGTCTCCATCAAATCTCTGCCTGCTTGTCCTGGCAAAGGCGGAAATGACATCGCTGGTAATTCTTCTTGGTACTTTTTGCAAAAGACTACAGTTTCCATTAACTAATCTCCGACCTACCGTCACCTAAATCTTTACTTTGAACAACTCTCATATCTGCACCAGTGATAGGATCAGTGTCTTTTCTATTATGTGGGTCTGCTTGTTCTTGTTCCCATGTTTCTAACACTACATTACGGCATACTGTTTTAAACCAACGATCAACAATTTCTTCATCTTTATCATCATCACTATCTTTGTATCCTTGCTTGATAAGATTTAACAGAAACTTATCATTCCAATCAAGTTCAAAAGCACCATTGTTAATATCTTCTGGGTCAACATTGACTTCTAGTATATCAACCCAAGGTTCTCCAGCCCTAGTTGCCTTTTCTTTTTCAGAAAGTTTAGGTGCCGTTTTTTTCTTAGGGGCAGGTTTCTTCTTGCCAAACATACTTTTTATTTTATCAAACATATAGTTCCTCACTGTCTATGTATTTAGAGACATTATCTTTGCCCGATATATTTTTCATAAATCCTGGAGTCTCTCTCGCAGTCCATTTAGCAAAGGCTTTTTTGTATACTCTGTAGTAATTTTGATAGGCGTCAATAGCATCATGTGTTTTGACATCATCTGGCATGGCTTGGGGAGGATCAACAAAGTCTTCACTTGCTATATTATTGGGTAAATGCTGTAAGATATCCTTGAGTTTTTCTTCTGTTAAGTGTGTTTTGCCATACCTATGAGTATACTCATTGCATAACGCAACGAACATATCATACACAAATTGATAGTGTGAATCACTAGATCGAATCCAAATATTTGAAGGATGATTGATGTGTGATGCCTTGTAGAGAACATTCTCCATATGTTGATCGGATAAACGCCAACGTTTAATACGTCTATTATTTGCAGTTCTATCGACATATTCTTCACCATCTAATACTCTGTGAGCAGTGGACATCAATTGGGCATACTCAATAATCATTTTGACTACATGTTTGTCACAATGCAGTTCTGCTGATTTAACTGGATCAGTATCTAAATAAAATATGTTCATAACTTTCTAAACCCTTTTAATAACAATGATAAATACATTAGCATACTACTCTTAAAGCGGACAAGCAAATGAATGATATACGTAACATATTAGATATACTAACAGAAGCAGAGGCTGAAGTCAAGCCTATTTTACCCGAAGGTAACCCAAGTGCTGATGTATCAGACTTAACTAAAGCCAATACTAAGTTCGCTAATAAAGGAACTGACACATGGAACAGTGTCATTCAAGGTTGGGACGTTTCAACACTCCCTGAGTTCGTAAGAGATGAAGGTTTCACTCCCACTTACATAGATTTAAACAAAAAAGAGTCAGAAGAAGATTTAAACGAATATGATTCTAGTGTTCCTTATACAACTAAGTGTCCCAAATGTTTGGGAGACGGTATGAAATTTGGAGAAGAAAGAACAAGTCCTATCAAACTGTGTGATGAATGTTTAGGTTGGGGAAAATTAGCAGATGGCGGGCCATATTATGGTCCTACTGTCAACCAAGCCAAAGAAGATGAAATTGAGGAGTTGAATTTAAAAATATTAGCGAATCGCCAAGAATTTGAGCCTGGCCAAAAAGAATTTGATTTTGAGCAAATCGATGAAGTACTAGATGCGCCTAGTAAGAAACTAGAGAAGAAAGATTTATCAGATTACTTAGATAGAATTATCAATCAAAAGAAAAAGAAAACTGACAAATACAAAAAGCCTTACATACATAGATCAACTGTAAAAAGAATGGTAAATCAGCAAGAACTATTAGCATCAGATAAACAAGTTCCTATCGTTAATCAGAACAATGAAACTTATGACTTAGAAGCATTAGCGGCAGATATCACTGTACGTCCAAGTAAATTATTAAAACAAAATGCAAAAATGCAACATACTGAAGGTCCTTATAAGGGACAAACTGAGATATATTTTGATCTCGGACTACCTGCATTAAACGGTTTAGGTTACAACGAAGAAAAGAAAGAATTTGTAGAAATTAATACATGTCCAGGTGCAGGTGAATGTAAAACATTCTGTTATGCACTTAAAGGTGGATATGTACAATGGGAAAATGTAGCAATTAGTCAAACAAGACGTTTGAACTTCTTGTATAATGATCCAGTAGGTTTCTTTGAGCAATTAAACACAGAGATTGATATAGAAGCAAACAAATTATTAAAGTCAAAACAAGGTGAAACAGTCGTTATGGGTCTGCGTTGGCATGATGCCGGAGATTTCTTCTCAGAAGATTACTTGGATGCGGCATATAAAGTAGCAATGATGCACCCTGATGTTAGATTCTATGCTTATACTAAAATGGCTTCAGTATCAAACGATTTACAAAATAGACCAGATAACTTTATCATTAACTTCTCAGCAGGAGCATCTAAAGGACAAGAAAGAAAAATTGACTTCGGTACAACTAAGTCTGCTATGGTTGTCAAAAAAGAAATGTTCAACGATCTTCTTAAAAAAGACGGAAACAAATTAGCCAAAGATGCTGATGGTGCATGGCAGTTTAAAGATGATCAATCATTTGAAACTTTTAAAGAAAGACTAATGCTTAAATATCCAGGAATCAAACCTGATACATTGATTACATACAAAGAGTTAATGCAAAAACCATTACCTGGTGCTTTTGGTCAACGAAATATGGTTACTCCAAAATGGAATGTCATAGTAATGTCAGGTGAAGGAGATGCGGCGGCTAATAGACCAGACGTGCTAGGCTCTTACTTACTAGAACATTAATTATGAGTGGACCTATTCATTTCACTCCGGGAAATCAACAACCTAGAGTAAGCAAAGAAGAATGGATTGAACTACAACAGCAATGTTCATTGCTTACTGATGTTTGTAGTGAAATGGCTAGACGTTGGCGACTAGCAGGAGAACCTCTCAATAAAACATACCCCCATTGGCCACAAACAGGCACCCCAGATCCATATGGTGGTTCTTTTTCATGGACAGCAGAAAATCTATGTAAAAGTGATATCTTAACAGAGAATCCACTAAAGTTTGAAGACTACATTTTTCCTAATGGTTCGGCTGAAACATTGATATGGACTTCTTATAGATATGGAGTAGGACTCGATAATGTTCATGTGGAGCCTGCAACATTTATTACTAAGGTGAGAGGAAAACCACACAAAGCATACATTGCATTTAGGGGAACTCAGACTGATGCAAACGGCGGAATCGACTTACAATATGCACAAGTACCTAATCCAATGGATGTACTAGGTGGTACTGTAATGAAAGGTTTTGAAAAATACTTTGTAGGGTGTGGAATTAAAGCAGACGGCACAAGACCCGCAGATACTAGTAGTATAACAGTTCCAGGAAAAACATTATATCAATCGTTAAAAGAAATATCATACAAACATGGTGGACCTGTAAAAGAATTAATCATAACTGGACATAGCATGGGTTCGACTACAGCACAATTAACAGGTGCGTTAGCATGTAAAGAAGGTTGGTTTGAAAAAGTTATAGTATCTTGTAGTGCTAGTCCAAGATTTGGCACTGCTGGATTTAAGACTTGGTATGATCAGTTAAGAAGTGAAAAACCTCATCACATGCTTAATGATTATACATGGAGATTTACAAACAGAAATGATTTTGTTCCTAAAGTGCCAGGAGCACCTTATACTGAATTAGGTACTGAAGTTTGGTTTGAAGAAAAGAATGGTGCTGAACATAACCCTTGTTGCACCTACTCATATGCAATTAATAATCCTAATCAGACACACAATCCAGATATCAATGATTGTGAATTCCCAACTCCTGCTATACCACCTAAACCTTAGTCTTCGTATAGATGAGGCTTTTGACTTATACGAAAGTTGATACGTTCTATAACAATCTCATCATCTTTATCAGATGATTCCCAATCTCCATACCATTGTTTATCGAATCCATCAAATGCTTCTATACGAGTTCTATCTGGAGAATAACCTCGTCTTTCCATTTCGTCTGCAAGTTTGTTAAATCGTTTTATGAGAAACTTTAATTTGTTATAAAAGAACGTCACATGTCCTTTGTTTAATGTAAAGTCTTTTGGAATACCATTATGAATATCTTCTGCTGTTCTTGCTTCTATACTTCTACGCAAGGCGGCTGGTATCATTGTTATCTCTCTGAGTTCTGCTACTAGATGCATACGTTTAAGATTTTTCGGATCTAAATCAGAATTGATTCTAGTCATGTTTACACCTTAAGAATACTATTTGATGGTGCTTCTATTACTAATGCAAATGCTTCTACAATTTCTTTGTCTGTTGCTTTATCTGTGATTCTCATAATTGAGAAATGCTTTGGATTGTGCATCATGCAATATTCGATCACACAGTCTTCTGCCGCTCGTTTAGAGACACTATAAGGTGCCTCGCAATGTTCTGCACTATCTACTGATGCAAGTATAAAGTTTTTTGTTTTTATTTTAGATAAGCAATTCATTGTGCCGTTAATATTAGTGATATAATATTGTATTGGCATTTGTGTACTTTCTTCAACATCAACTTTAGCCGCTAAATGTACTACTGCATCATACTCTTCATCAAAGTCTTTAGGTAAAGGTTGATTAATATCAAATGGTAGATATTGATATAGATGATCTAAATTAGACTCGTTAGAGTTAGTGTGATGATCAGGGAATTTAGTATCTAACACCCATACATCATGTTCTTTATCTTGTAGGTGTTTAGTTAAGAGAGTTCCTAGATAACCAGAACCTCCTGTAATCAATACTTTGCTCATAGTTTAATCGCTAATATTGTCAGTATTGCTATTAACAATACATTAGTAGTAAAAATGCCTATAGCCAATATTGTATGATACCATATCCATCTTGTCTTGTATGCGTTTTCAATTGTTAACTCTTCAGGATCTACATCATCCTTCATCATGTCTATAACAACTGTTTCTTTTTTAATCTCAATTGGTTCTGGTTTTTTCCAAAACGGTGTGTCATACCACGCCATCAATGTACCTCTTTCCTAGTTAGTAATTAGCATTATATATGGAAAAGGACTTGAAGTCAAGTCCTTTATTTACCAAATACTTTAAACTTAGACGATTGAGTCTTTGTCTTTTGTAGTCCAAACTAGTTTTACGCCTCTGCGTTCTAACTCTTTTATAGCCTTTGCTCTACGTTTTTTATTTGGGTTGTCTTTGTTTATTTCTTCAAATAATTCGTCTTGCGAAATGTTCTTAATATAGTAATGTGTTGTAGTTACTATTTTAGTACCTCTTTGAAGTGTGCTTTGTGATGGTTTGAATTTAGTTGGCATATTACTTCCCCTGTCCTCTATATAGAGACATAGAACGTTTCTTGCTTTTATTCATCGTAGACATGCCGATTTTTACTCTGCGTCCTCTACCACCAACACCTGTTGACGTGCATTTTTTACCTGAACCGTTGATTAACGATTTGTTTATTTTTCTTCTACTTGCTTTTGCCATTGTTCCTTTTAGTTAATTATTAAATTTCGACTGTAGTAGTCGGCTCCTCTATTTGAAGTAATCCTTGACTGTTATGTCCAATCATACTATCACTACTTCCAATAAACTCTTCTCGTTTGCCGTCCCAATTCTTGAGGGCATCTTTAATACTTGCTTCTGCTAACACACTACAATGTAACTTAATAGGGGGTAATTCTAATGCGGCCGCTATGTCTTTATCTTTAATCTCTTGTGCTTCTTCTACTGTCTTGCCCATTAGCATTTCAACAAACATCGTTGAACTTGCTATTGCTGAACCACAGCCATAAGTTTTAAATTTGACATCGATGATCTTTTCGTCTTTGTCTAGTTTGAGTTGCAGTTTCATTACGTCACCACATGCTGGTGCACCTGTCATTCCAGTTGCTACATCTGCATCATTAGGATCGAATCTGCCTACTGCGTGTTTTTCAGGATTTTGAAGGACATCCTCGAACCTTTTTACTACTTTATCTGAATATGCCATGTTACTTTAAAAATGTTTGCGAATTGTTTCTATTTTCTCCTCTGCATTTGCAATTGCTTCGATTTGTGACTCAACTGCTTGGACAACATCAGGATGCTCTCCGATACCAGCAGGGTTATTGATGTAAACTTCTATGTTGGCTTTTGCCATTGCAATCTCGCCTTCAAGTTTTTTAATTAATGCTTCTAATAGATAATTCATTATTGTTCCTTTCTACAGTATTTATCTTGTAGATCGTAGACTTGTATATAATTAATGATTCTCATTTGCCTATTGCATTACCATAGATGTGAACATGCACTCTGCTTGTATAATAATAACCTCGTCTGATTGCCTCATCAGCAATACTTGCTTCAGTTTGTACTAAGCCCTCAAACGTTCCACCTACACCCATGATCCATACAGGATAATCACACCCTGCTTCTCTAAACAGTTTAGTATTTTCTTCTACTTCACGCCAACTTTCATCTGTCCCATTGACTACATACTTTAGTTGACCATGAGGACTCACTTCAGCATATCTTTTTACAACATCAGGTCTAATTGCTTTTGTATGTTTCTCACCTGCAGTTGCCCATAGTTTAGGACTGAGTGACCAATACCATTCTCTGTCAGTCCAATTAGAATACTCACGTTGTATCCATTCAGCAAATTCGTCAGTGATAGGTCTAGTACCGTTTGTTTCTACAGTTACATTCATTGGCTGATTCTTTCTGCGTTTGAATTCTTCAATGACTTCGATCATGCCAGGCTGTGTGTTTTTAATCATAGGCTCGCCACCAGTAAACACCATATGTGATGATTGTCCTGTAATAGGATGTATGAACTTGCCATGAGGGAGAAGTGCTGTCAATTCGTCTACTGCTTCTGTTACAGTCTTATCTGTGATAAGATGTCTATACTTCTTACTCCATGTGTAAGAACTATCACAGCCTTTGTCAAATACAGGGAGATCAAACACACTATCTATGTTTGTGATATCGATAGTTTCATAAGGGAGTTCATATGTGTCAGGATTAGTCGGATCTTTCTGACCAAAGCCATTGCATTGTAGATTACACAAAAAGAAACGCATCCACAATGAAGGAATGCCTACGTATTGACCTTCACCTTGTGCTGAAAAAAATGTTTCACTATACTTTAGTGTCATCTACGTCCTCAATAGGGTTATCATAATAGTCATGTGTTCCTGCTCTGTATCTTGCTTTCTTTTCTGATACCATTACTGAACTTTCCAATGCTACATAGCCTGCAAATAGTAATATTACGAAAGCAATAATACCGTTCAATATTTCATAAATCATGTCCATATTATATCACCTATTGATCGAGTAGTCAAATCAAATTTGTCCTAATCTAACCACCAACTTTCCCATGGGAAATCTAACCAGATATCTGGAGTTTCTAGTTTGTTAATTGTTTCATATGTATAATCTACTTCCTTAAACGAACTAGATTCATTATTAACAATAGTAGAAAACTTAACTGTTTCATGCCATACAGTTGACCAAGACTGCTCATCTGGAAAACACCCTGCTTCCCAATCTTTTTTGAGCCAATTAAGAGTTGCACCTGAATCATTAATATCTTCAACAATAAGAATTTTCTTACGTTTTGATACGTCCCAACGACTTTTTGTTATTGCAATCTCGTCTTTAGATAATGCACCAAATGCATCAATTGACATCCAACAATTACTTTCTGGTCCTTGTTGAACATTATCACGTAATGATATGTCTAAAGAATGCATTGGAACTTTTAGATAGTGAGAGATCATTACTGCTGGTAACAATCCACCTCTTGTTATTCCTACTACATAATCAGGTCTAAAGTTGTCTAAGTGCATCTGTCTTAGAATCTCTTGTACTGCGTTTTTGACTTCGCCGATACTAATTCGTTTGTTCATTTGCTTCCTTTATAACGCCGTTAGTCCAATTCTCAGCACAGTCCTCTGCATAATGCTTTGACTTGCCAGGTAGATACCTTTCTTCTTTCAGTACCCCGTCTTCCCACATTTCTACTAGATAGACGTTTGCTATTTTTACTTTTGATTCTCTATTCATTTAAAACAACCACTGTAATATTAATACAATCGCAATCCCTTTGCCAAAAGCAATCCATTGCATATGATAACTAGAAAGATTTAACTTCCATTGTATATCATCTGTTATGTTTTCGTGCCACGCAAAAAAACGTGTTCCCCATTCTTTTAGTTTTTGCATAATTTTCTCCTTACGTTAACTCTTTTTTAGTTCTTGGTCCTGCTTCTATTCTATATCCACCGAACGCATCACTATTGATATAATCTCTTACAACTTGCTTACTTATATCTCCATAATTCATTATATCATTTTCATATGGAATTTCAACTTGAATGGTCATCCTGATAGTATCAGGTGCAACTGGATGTGGACTAGGTGCTCCCATTATCCTACTAATTTTTTAAGTATCTTTTGACATTTCTTAAAGTTATGTTCTTCAAAAGATTCTTTATCGCCTAGACCAGTATCAAATTCTGACCCATGTCTCCAATTACCAAACGCAATAGAAATGCAACGTTGACGTTCTGTATCATCTTTTTCAAATGAATAATCAGCAATCAGTTGAAAAATCTTTTCTGCTTCTTCCTTGTTCTTTTTCTTACATGCTTTTAATACATCTTCAAACGTTAACTTATCAAGTTTAGAACTTGGTACTTTTTTTGCAACAGTCTTTTTAACTGTTTTCTTAATTGGCTTTTTTGTTATTTTTTTATCTGCCATGTTATTCTCCTATTATAATATGCTACTATAATATTTATTAATTTAATAGTAAGGCCATTAGTATTAAAAAGAAGGTGACGCCTATTACTATTATTGAAAATTTAAATACACCTTCTAGTATCTCTGGAAAGAACTTGATAACAAGATATGCAACAGTAAAAAATCCTATTACTTCAAGTATCATAGCCCTAATATTCCTATTGCAGACGATAGACCTGCATTATGCAGTTCAATATAATCATCCATGTCTGTTAAAATTCTTTGTGTGTCTTCTATACCTTGATCATTCATTTGCTCTACAAGCCTCTCTCTCGCAATCTGAGGGTGCTTTTTTAAGATGTTTTCAAACACATCTGCTTTGTTTGAACTCTGGCAGATAGACACAAGTCTATCTCTTGGTATATTAGCAAACGACATTGTTTGTCCTACAGCCATACTAAAACCTCGGTCTGTTGTTATTGTTCATTACGTATATAACTACTAACAATAAAACTGCAAGTAATGTTGTAGTTAAATCCATTATGCTCTCTCATATATTGCTGAGTTAGCATCGTGTTCAAATACTTCTACACTCTTAACTCTTACTGTAGGGTTAAGTGCTTTCTTTTGAAACTTTGATCGTTCAATGATGATAGTCATTTGCTTAAATACTTCTTCTGCAAACTTCTCTGAGCCTACGTTGTCAAACACTTTAACTTTTGCTAGTCCACGTTTCTCTAATGCTCTGAACTGTCCTATCTCAGGATCATCTTTTGATACAACAATCGTGTGATCAAAGTGATCTTCTAACCAGTCTTTGAGTTCTTTCAAACCACCGAAGTCCATAACCCAGTTACGTTCATCAAGTGAATCACACTCAAACACTAGTTTGAATCCTAGTGAATAACCATGCAACAAAGAACAATGCGAATGCTTTGCACGCCATTGTCTAAAACAACATGAGAAACCTCTATCGTTTCCATATGTTTTAGTAGACAAATATTTGCCTTTACCGAAATCTATCTCTGGTATCTTATTCACTTTTTTCTTTCCCCAATTAAATATACTCATTTTTCTCCTTCTGCTACTCGTTTTCTTAATGATGAAGAACTAAAACTATGATCTCTACCATTATAAATTACTTTGATGTCTCTGTCTTCACATATATCTTTACCAGAGAACTCTTTGTTTTCATATTCGATGCCGATGATTCTTACGTCAAGTGGCAACACTAACAGCAAGTCTAATAAGTCTTGCTCAGTTTGATAGATAACAATCTCGTCTACATATCTCGTTGCCGCTAATTGAATCTGACGTTCTACGATAGATTGTATCGGCGGATTCTTTGAATCAGGTCGATCTATTGTAGGATCAGTCTGCAAACCAGCAATCAAATAATCACAATGATTCTTTGCTTCTGATAACATTGCAATGTGTCCTGCATGTAATAGATCAAACGTACTGAATGTAATGCCAATAGTTTTACCTTCGTCTTTAAGTTGTCTGATTTTATTAAAAATCATTATCTGTTCCCCATGCAGTAAAGAAAAACATCCTTTGATAATCATCTAAGTCATGTGTAATCTCGTTGACCCAATGCTCTTCATCTCTACTGTATATTACTAATCTATTCGGTTTAGGCAGTATAGATTGCTTATCATTAAGAAAAGTAAGTTCACCACCCCAGCCATCTTCCCAAGTATCATGCATGTATAGAAGACTAGTAAATGATTGTTTACTAGTTTTCCCATTAACTGCAGGATCCCAATGCTGTATTACTTTGTGTTTATTTGAATGATATTGATACCACATCTGCCGAGCCAAAGGATTTATCAAATTCATATCTTCAATCATGTACTGTTTAATACTACGTGCTATTTCTGGTAATGATTTTGATCCTAGTCTCACCGCAGTATGTATATAATCACCATCTTCAGGGAACTGATCTCCTATCACTCTGACAGGAGCATCTTGTTCGTAATTTTCACCTGACAAATACTTTCCATAACTAACAGACTCGTCTCCCCATTCGTTACGAGGTTCATATTTATTAAGCATGTCTTCTTTAAACAAGTCAAATAATTCATCAGATAGAAAATTATCTTTATAACAATACATTATTTTTTCAATATCTCCATAACTTGCTTTTGTTCTTGTTCAGTAAGCCAATCATCTTCTCCTGCGAACTCAGGTGCATCTGCAAGAATTTTATCTATAAAAAATTTCATAAGATATAAATCTTGTTTAATTCCCCATGCCATAAATCCATCATTGTAAGGTGAATTCATTTCAGCATTCATCTTACGAATATATGTTGTGATGCTGTCTATAGTAGACTCACTCATTGTTACTGCATCCTGGCGATACTTAAAAATTCTGCCCTTAGCCCAGGATCTGATTTATCTCTAAAACCACCACCTAATTTACTTGTGATAGTTGAACTTCCTACGTCTTCAACACCCCTAGATTTAACACAGTAATGTTGTGCATCAATTAAGACTGCAATATTATCTGTGCCTAGAATGTACTGAAGTGCATAATAAATTTGCTCAGTTAGGCGTTCTTGTATCTGAGGTCTTTTAGAAAAGTATTCAACGATACGATTGATCTTTGATAAACCTAATACTTTTTCATTAGGAATATATGCAACAGTTGCTAGTCCATCAATAACTACAAAGTGATGTTCGCAATTAGATTGAACATTGATGTTTCTTTCTACGACCATTTCATCGTAATGCATTTTGTTATTAACTGTTGTACATTTAGGGAATGCTTCATAATCAAGTCCCCAAAAGATTTCGTTGACATACATTTTAGCAACACGTTTAGGTGTGTCTGTCAAACTATCATCTGATAGATCAAGTCCTAATGTGTCCATGATGTGATCAAAGTGACCTTCAATCTTGTCGATTTTTTCTGTACGAGATAGACCATTGTCTATAACAGGCGTTTCTACTCCTGCTTTAACTAAATGATCGTGTACTTGTTTCCCTAGAACAGGGTCGGTTTTTGTTTTGTTATAAGACATGTGTCTTTTCTCCTTCCTAACGCGGATAAATTAATCAATTGTTTTGTAGCCTTTGTGCTACACATGTATTTATACATTATACTAGGATATATTATATTTTTCAAGTATAAAGGGTAAAATGTAGTTCTTTGTAAATCTCTCATGCATTGCAGTGCTTGGATGCCAGTCTCCTTCTGTCTGATAAGGTAGTCCTTGTTTTCGTGCCCATTCATCCATATTGTCTACGTCTAACCAAAATTCTTTATCAATCATATCATATAAGTAATTCAATTCTGGATGATCATGTATTAAGTTTATGTTATCCCACATTTGAAATTCTTCATCGTTCATCATATTACATTCCCAATCAGATTCACCTAGTGTGTGAGGTTGAGGACCATGATAGATAAATGTGTCTGGTCCCATTTGACTCATAAAGTATTTGATGCCTTTACTTTGCAAAAACCATTGAGTTCTAAGTATATGATTACATGTTTGTAAGAGTGCATACTCAGGGGTAATATATGATTTAAAATAATTAGAAGTTAGTTCATCTGACCAAGAATGATTTAATAGATACCAAGTTGGTATTGGAGTTGAATTCTTATCATCAACCTCAGCACACCAAGTTGGATTTCTGCCATTATACCAATCACTATGAGGATTGTCTGAAAATTTTTTATCTGAAGTATTGAATCCTTTAAACCAATTTTTAAATTCAACATCTGTTAATTGTGAATTTAAAAAAGGTTCTCCATGTTCTAACATATATTGATTAGCAGTTTCGTCACTTGGACCTCGCAATGTTGTCTTGTGTATGTTCTTTTTATAATTAGAACTCATTAATGACAAACGATCTGCGGCTGACCACATAATGCCAACTAACATATCATTAGGAGAAAACCCGTCTTTTAATGCTTTGTTAACTTTATTGATTATTCGTTGCGAAATTATTTCATTGCCTGCGGCTGCCATACCAGTATGAGTATGAAATTCAGGTTTCAATGCTTCTTCTAAATGTAATGGCCAGGTGCAGTTAGGCCACACTTTTTTATCTTCATCTAAGTAAGGGTCTGGTTGTCCTTGTACTTGAGAAAAGGAACAACCTCCTGTAATTAACAATTTCATACTATGTCTATCCAATTAAAAAGTTGGACTAGTCTAGCAGTCTCGTCTGATGTTCCAAAGTTAGGACCAGGTCCATGAAACTTAGATGCAGGGTATATAATAAGTCTGTTGTAAATAAAGTTTGAAGCAGTATGAATATCCCACTTATCTAAATCATTACAGTCTTTTGATTTAACAACTGTCTCTAAGTGCTTAGGACTTAATGCTCGATCTACACCTGTTTCTTTGTGTTTGTAAAACAACGTGCCGGGCATAGTATATTGATTCTTAGAAAGATATAGAACACCTGCATAATAATTACTATCAGATGTATCAGCATGTAATGCATTATCAAACATGCCACAAACGTTTGTTTCTTGGCTTAATCTAAAAGAACCATTAGTAAAATGATCCATTTGTCTAATGTTTTTTCCTAAAAGTTTAGATATCTTTGTATTAATCCAACTAGGACTATATGCATCTTTACTCATCTTTCCAGACCAAGGAGCATTGCCGTTAGGATAACCTTTAGATACCTTTTCAGGATAATATTTAGATGATAGTGCTAGGTCTCTTATAATGTCAGGCTCATCATAAAAATTATCAATGATGATCAGACTTGTGTTCATTATTTGTTCTCAAATACTTTGTTATATTGATTATTTACTCTAACAAAAGTAGTACATTTACTCAAGTCTTTTAGTTTACGTGCTCCTGCGTAAGTACAGGCGCTTCTAATGCCCCCTAAGATGTCTTGGACAGTATCTTTAATCGCACCTTTATATGGAATCTTTACAGTTCTACCTTCAGAACTTCTATATTCTTTAAGTCCACCAAAGTGTTTAGTATTAGCAGTATCACTACTCATGCCATAGAACTGAACGTTACCATCAACAACTTCTCCTCCACCTTCATCATGTCCTGCCATCATGCCACCAAGCATAATAAAGTCTGCTCCAGCACCAAATGCTTTTGCTACATCTCCAGCACTTGAACAACCCCCGTCAGCAATGATGTGTCCACCAAGACCGTGAGCGGCATCGGCACATTCAATGATCGCCGAGAGTTGAGGATATCCAACGCCAGTCTTAATGCGAGTAGTACAAACACTACCAGGCCCAATACCCACTTTAACGATATCTGCTCCACTTAATATTAACTCCTCTGTCATTTCACCTGTCACTACATTACCTGCAATGATGATAAGTTCTTCGTATTTGTTTCTAATTTGTTCTACGATTGTAGCAAATCTTTCTGAGTACCCGTTAGCAACATCAATACAGAGATACTTGACAGGACATGCTCCCATTACACGATCAAGTTTTTCTAAATCTTGTTCAGCAATACCAATAGACATTGCCACATGTTCTTGTCTTTTAGAGCCATTACTAAAGTATTCTAGTAAATCAGATGCAGAATATGTTTTAACTAAGCATGTAAACAATCCTTGTTTTAAAAGTGCATCAGCCATTTTAAATGTACCAACACCATCCATGTTAGATGCCATGATAGGCACTCCACCATATCCTGCTTCACTGTTTCTAAATCTATAATTACGAAATAAATCTACTTCTTTGCGTGATCCTAATGTTGATCTTTTGGGTCTAATAAGTACGTCTGAGAAATCTAATTTAACTTCAGATTCTATTCTCATTAATTGTTTGCCTCTTGTGAAAACCAAATATTAAAGACATCATTAGGCTCTGCTACTACCTGTGATATCACCATGTCTGATATTAATGCTTCAATTACCATATCTACACTTTCATCAAATCTATCGAAAAGTCTTGTGTTTGGATATAATTCAGGATATACTAATCTATTAGGCAATACAGGTTTGCAACCTAGATAGACTGCTTCTGCAACACCAAAGCCAAAGTTTTCTTGTAAAGCATAACTTACGATTGCTTTGCTTTTGCCAAGTAATGAGTAGTATTCTCCTTTAGAAAGATTTTCTTCTTGTGTTTTAACAAATCTAGCATTGAGATTGCCATTAGTTTTTTCATTGACTTGTTTTTCTAGTTCATCAAATAACCAAGGTTGCTTTTCGTCACATAGTCTACCATTAAAGATAACTATGTTTTCTTTAGTTTGTCCTTTATGATAATCTAATCCTGAATAGTCTACAGGCAATCCTGATACTACTAACTTATTAGGATCAACTATTCTCTTTCTGATGATATCTTCTTTGATAAAATTACTAGCACAATAGATAGTGTCACTTATATCAAAGATAATGTCTTCAAAGTTCTTAGCCCAACGCTCCATGTCTCTTACAAAATCAGTATCAGTAAAACTACCAGCATGAATGATGCCTGTAATCTTTACATCTTTTTTTGTAAAATATTTCATGTACGCAATACTTTCAATACCAGGAAACCATATGTCACTAAAGAATATAGTATCACCATCATTGATTTTACCAGACTCAAACATCGCAGAGATTTCTGCTATTTGCATTGCTTTGAACTTACTAGTAAATGCCGCATTCAAAAACTGTCCCTCAGGAAGAGGAGGAGTCTCTGTAGTAGGCATTACTTTGACATACTCGATGTCTCGTGTATTTAAATATGCTTCGATGTCACGGTCCATATGAACTGTGTATCGTCCTTCAATGTGTTCTAAGGGTACATAAATTAACATAATTGTCTCTAAGTTTTAAGGTTTCTGAATACTCTTTCGATATCTTCTTCAATACAATCTGTACCATATTGAATCTCTATCAGTTTTAAAGGAATGTTTTCTCTGTTTACTAACTGATGCCACTCGCCTACGTTTATCCATGTTGACTCATGTTGATTAAATCTGCCTACAAGTATATCTCCTACATCACGTTTAGCATCATTAGGAAATGCAACTGTATAAACACTTGCAATACCTTCAGCAACAAACCAAAATTCTGATCTACTTTCATGCCTTTGCATACTCAATGATGCACCAGGATTAACTGTCAGTTCTTTCAGTTTAGTAAGATTATCCCACTCATGTAATACACGATAGTAACCCCAATCACGTTCAGTCTTTGGCTTAGTACCTTGAGTGTACCAATTTGCTAGAATATCAGAACTTGACTGTGTTTTTTCACCGCCTACTCCAAATACAAAAGACAAGTTTTTATCTACAAAACCCATTTCTTTGATGTTAGATAATGTTCTGTCTCCACCATTAGCAAAGATAATATGTTCATTCGGAAATAGTTGACGTGTAATGTGAATAGCATTTGAACTAGAATCATCATCGTCATTAAACGTTATAACTTGATCAACATTACGCATTGCTAATAGAAGTTTAACTCGTTCTTCTACAGGCATAAACGCTTTGCCTTTCTTTCTAGTTAACCATTCATCACTGTTAACACCAACAACTACTTTGCTACCAAACCAAGAATCATTTTTACCTAATTCTTTTGCGGCTTCAATGTACTCTAAATGCCCACTGTGTAAAGGATCGAATCCTCCAGTTATTAGAACTACTACACCATGTTCTTTTGTCTCTTTAGGTTGAGGCACGAAACTTGGTTCTATCTTCTTAGTTGTTCCTTTAACTTTAGGTCCACTTTTAGACTTGACAGGTGTCTTGGCTTTTGCTTTTACTGGCGCCTTCTTTTTAGCAGGCGTTTTCTTAGTCACCTTTTTACCTACGTCGGTTGTTTTTGTATTTTTTGCCATCTATTTCCCACATATCCCTGACAGGTTTGTCTGCCATATAACGTTGACTGTATAGTCGCCAAATGCGACTACTCTTTTGGTACAGTGTTTTAGGATCATATACGTATCCATACTCTGTACAGAAGGCTTGATAAGCCTCCAGGTCCTCAAACACTTTTGAAGCATTAAACTTACGTGACATTGTAATATTCCTTCTATTCTCATATTACCGTTTTAGTTAATATCCGAGTCATTCGGATAGTCCATTTCGCAACCGTTTTCATTGTCCTCGGCTACTGAAATTTTAATGTAACGATTCGGATACTTTGTTTGTATTTCTAATGCCAAATCGTCTGCGATCATTTCACAACTCTTATGATTAAGTTGTAATACACTTGTACTGCTTTCTACTTCTGCATACAAACGTTCTAACCATCTTTTAAACTGTATGAATTCGATATCCCTATCGTCATGGAAGACTTCAATCCATACTTTAAAATGAAATATATGTCTGTGAGGATAACCTAAAAACGATACATCGTCCCAGTCGCCAGTTGCTAACTTAGGATCTGTATCAGCACCAGGATACTTGTGAATACCCTCTTTGCTAAATGTTACCCATATACTTCTCATTATGCTTCCTTACTTGGATCCCATAGTGTTAAATTTTTAGTTTTCAGTCTGTTGACTACTAACTTATATCTGCTTTGTTCTTCTTTCCATTCTTTCAACCAATTATGCCCATCACGTTCTGCATCAATAAAGATTGCATTAGTCATTGCTAGTGGTAGTAGAATTGCTACGTGAATAAAGATGCTACCTACTGTGTGATAATTAACTACACCTAAGTAGTCAGTTGCTAAGAATCCAAACCACACACTCCATACAGTAAACAGCACTAACATAAAGTATGTTTGTAAACTAGGATCTGGGATATACTTTAATGGATTGTATCTCACATCCATTACACGTCTCCAACCACTTACAAGACTCATTACAGTTCTTCTAAATAAACTCGGCTTTTTAATCATCGGTTCTACACTCATTTTGTTTTCCTATTTAACATGATGTCTTATGTACTCTTTAATTACATGCATACCATACGATAGCCATGTAACAATTATAAGACTCCATAACAATATCTCTATCATTAGTAATAATACTTGATTTTGTTAGTAAAGTCAAGCATTAATTTGCCCAGATTCATAATAGTCATTCATTCTTTTAATAGTTTGCTTTTCCCAAATTTCATGTTGAGGATTTCTTACATCTGCCCAACTAGGATCAATTCGATAATATTCTTGCGTTTCCCATAGTTCAATCAACTTCGCATCTTGTTCAAAATCATCTAGTATAAAATTGTTCTTCTTCTTCCAATTATTTAGATGACCTAAGTCATGCTTGTTATTTTTACTCCAGACTCCACTTACAATATCTTCAAACTCAACATTTGTCACCCTCTCATCTTCACTTGGTAACCATGAAGGATCATACTTGATAATATTGATCATATCCTTTACTGTATCTAATGCGTGATCTTGTATCATTTTCTGACGATTAACCTCTAACCAGTAATGTCGTAAAAATCGTAACCATCTACTTTTCATTGTAGTGACTGTTACATGAATGACTTCTTCAAAGTCCTCTATATTAGGAATAATCGAAACTGGTTGATGATGTGCAAACCAATTTCCCTGTGTCCATTCTTTGCTTATTAAGTTAGTTGTTAAATCTAGCCATTGCTTTTCATGTATTGGCAAGATAAGATAAGGGACTTCTTCATTGTTTCCGTTCCATCCATTGGTGAGAGGTGATTTAAGGACATGATTGAATCTAGTTTGTACTATTGATGCTGTAAATGGACTTCTTCTCTCGTTCAGTAAATCGCACATGAGTCCGCCCGCACAATAAGAGGCGACACATATTATTTTCATTCATCTATAGCCTGCATTAGTTCATCACTATCTTCTAATTCTTCATCTGTATTTACTGCAGGTTCTTCTGCTACTGAAAATAATTCATCAAACATTGTGTTAGCATTAACGGCTCTCTTCCCTGAGTAGCCTGAACTCCCTGCTTTGATTTGCATCCAAAACTTACTGTGTTGATCAATCAAATCTAAACTTTTTTGTTTATCTTGTAGACTAAATATTTCATCAACTAGGTCACTGAAAGTAACACGTTCAAATGTTTCGTTCATCAACATTGCAGGTATAACACCTGATTCATATTTTCTGTTTGCTTCTTGCACAGAAAACATATGTTGATAAACATTATGTGCTTGAAGAAGAGTATAACTCAACGTGTCCCAACTAGTCTTTGTTTCTTTACCATGTTGACCTAAGAAGCCATGTCCTCTATAACACAAGTCTTTTAATACTAGTGCTTTTGTAATAGGGGAGTCAGTAAACTTCTCATGTATACCGTCTTGCAAGACTGCATCAATATAAGGACGTGAATCATCTGCATAGTCTTTGTTCTCAGCAGTCTTCTCCATAGAGTAAGTCCATTTAGTATTATGCTCAAATGTTGAGTTGTTATATGCTAGTCCTTTAGCCGCCCCAAAGAAAGGAGATGCACAATCGAATGTAATCATAAAGTTCGGATTGTGATACTTTCTTACTGCTTTTTGAATGTCAGTAAACAATACTGCATACTCTAAGATAGATGTACCAAGACAATGAAGTAAATCATGTTTACCTTCTCCTAATAGTCCATCATGGATAAGGAAGACGATTCTTCTTAGCATCAAATGAATATCAATTTTGTTCTGACCACCGAATGCCCAACCATTGAAATGATTATCTGGGTAAACAGCAGGGTCAGCATACATTTTGAATTCTTCATACCATTCATCTGATTGTTTATGAGTTTGACCTTGAAGTACATTTAAGAACTTACAAGCACCACTTCGATGATGAATGAAGTAATCGTTATTAATATGCGTAGCAATTTTACACTCTTCAATAGTTGTGATGCCATGCTTATCAACTAAGTCTGTCTTCATCAATATCATTGAAGGAATATCTAAACACATACCATAATCCATGTATTCGTCCATCCAAGACAAAACTTTCTTACGTTGTTTCATTGCTTTAGGGCAATTAGGATCCTTCCAGTCGGCGGGCCACTGACCTTTCATAATTTGAAAACCACCAGAATCTCCTAACATGAAAGTTCCTTCTTCACGTTCTCTGATGATAGACTCATTAGGATTGTCGCTAGTGATGTCTAGGTCTGCGTGGCCCGCAGAGTATAACCCCCATTTGTAGTTATACAGTCCTTGTTTAGAGTTTAAAAAGTTTAAACATTCTACGTCTCCATTTAGTCCTGCAGGAATACGTTCTTCAGGGAAATAATCCATTCCTTTACGTTGTCTACCTAATCCAGCGATAAAGAAACTGCTAACAGCAGGCAAGAATAACGCCCAATCGTCTTTGTGTTCGGCTGAAAGATTTACTTGCTCTGCCATAATTTTTACTTCGCTTGTGCTGGTAATAGATATTCGTAAACAGTATAACCACTGTCTACTGTGATTTGTGCCGCCCCTTGATCAGAGATACGCACAGTCTTGTCACCTGGCAGATCCATGATTGACAAGAATACTTTAACAGGCCATTGCCATGTTCTACTCAACGTTCCAGTTACAGAAGGTTGAAAGACAAAGTTGCCTGAGTGAGTTGACGGCTCACCAAAGAAGATTTTAAGATCGCCACCATCTGTCTTAGTTGTAAAGTTTAACTCTTCTGAGTTTGCTTGTGCTTGTTTCTTCAGACGTAAAATACCTGCGATTGTAGGTTCAAATTCAACGTCCCATTGAGCACCTTTAAACGTGACATTTCTTACTTTTTCTTCAATAAGTGCTTTTGACATCAAACGATAGTCATTAATAAAGTCATTGTTCTTAGTAGCAAAGTGAATTGCTTGTGGCACATCAACGCCATCAACTTGCTTATGAGTCATACTAATAGTAGAATTCTCATCATAATCATCAAAACTTAGAATCGTTTTGAGTTTGCCTAGATTAGGCATACCGAATGTACCGATGAAATCAGCAACAGGCGTCTTTGTTTTACCACTTACAATAACAGACTTATCATCTGCAATCGCATTGACCTCTGTCTCTGTAGCAGTACCATCAATCTTAACTAGATCAATGATGCCTAAGCCGAATGTATATTCGATCAAATCTTGTAAATTATCTTTCATTTATTTTCCTCTTTAAAGTATTTAGGTAGATATAGTGTGTATTATATCTGGTTTTATTACACATTGCAATTGTTTTGGACAACTGTTTACCCGAAACTAAACAATTCATCAAATGTTGAATTAGTGTCTGTGTTTGCTCTTAAATCCCATTTAAGAACTCCGAGTAAGTTGCTGATCTTTTCATCTACGAGTGTAGACTCCATTAAATTATCATCGAACGGCAGTTCTTTGAACCATTGAGGCAATCTAAGTTGATCAGTAGGATATGCAATACTTGTATATCCAAGAGCATTAGTCTTTAGTTTACATACTACGACTTTAAAGCCATCCATGATCTCCATTGAGTAGTTGTCACCATGAACACGTTTGAGTGTGTTCCAATTCATTGCCGCCCTCACGTGACCAGGCATGTTTGCTCGACCAGTTTTAGACTTTTTCTCTAACTGAGTGTAATGAGTTAACTTGTTTACACCCTTAGGAGAACCTTTTGTCCAAGAATCTTTGTCACCTAAGTGAAGTTTAAACTCTTTGATCTTTTCGATAATGTCCTCACGGCTTTTACCACCAAGAGCCATTTCTAACACTTCCATCAAAAAGTCTTGTATATACTTAGGAGTATCTGCTCGTTTGAGATCGAGTCCCATTGCTTTAACTTTCATTGCACCATTAGCATCAGTACGTTTGCCTTCATTGTCATAAATATTAATTGCATATCTTTTCTTAGTGATGAACAATCCTCTGTCCCCACAAACTTCTCTACCGCCTTTGATTATCTCACCTTTTTCACGCGGACAATGAAATGCTGTTTCCATAAAACCAGGGAAAGATATATTACATTGATCAGACATACTTTCATACAAATCAATAAACGTTTGCTTCTTGTCTTCTAGTGTCATGTCTGCGGGAAGTTCATCTTTCAACATAGGCCATGCAGAGAAATAACATGAGTCAGTATCACCATAGACCATCGAATCGCCTGTATGATCATATACCCCAGTCATTATCTCATTGATATATGCTGACATATGTTTTGTAACACTACGACCAGTCAATGTTACAGACTGTCCTATACGTTTATCATAGAAACGACAATGCTCATTCAAAAGTGCGCCATATGCTGAGTTTAGTAGAATCTTACGAACTAACTGTCTCTTGTCCCAATACTCAATGTCTTCTTTTGTTTTAGCCTCTCTGAGTTTGCCCTGCATAATCTTACGATCAGAATACCATTTAGACAACAGTCCGGGAATCACACCCTCAACATCTGATCTAAAGATTGTGCCATTAGCACTAAGAATGAAAGGATTATTTGAATCATAAATCCACTTCCATACTTCAGCCGCACTCTTCTCTTCTGAACTCCCATCTTCAAAATCAACTGTTAGCATTGTACCACGTTCCTGATTCTGAATTGCAGTATACTCAAGTGAGCCAAATAGTCCTTCCCATAAGATAGGACCTTCTACTGATGCATCACCTTTCTTGTAACGAGATTTCTTCTTAGCAAGTTCTAGTCCTTTTTCTTGCATATACTGCTCAGTCAATGTATGTTTTACTTGACCAACAATTGTTTCAGGCGCCATATTCAATGCTCGTATCACTGAAGGATACAGAGAGTTGATATCGACAGAACCTATCCAGTCATGCAACCCTTTCTTCGGAGTCATAACATAAGCACCTGCCGCTGTGCCTTCACTAACTGTATTGATGTTTTGTCTAATCTTGTTAGGCACAACAACACCACGTTCATGTGCTTCGTTCATAATAGCCATTTCAATCATAGCCACTGAACCCATGACAGTCGGAAGTAATACAGTATTCTCATGCGCCATCTGATTAGCAAGTTCAATAAACTGCAATTTATCATCTAGTTTTTTGAGTAGTAAAGTGTCCTGTCTGTTGTATTCGATAAACGTTTTGAAGTCTTTGTTATACAACTGATCGAGTGATCCTTCATACTCAGTCTTCTTTTCACCGACTTCCATTTCACCAATTGCATCTAGTTTATAACTATGACGAGATTCATAATTATACTTCTTATAGAGTGCAAGATAATCTAAATGAATACGACCTACTAAGTCAAACGTTTCTTCTTCCTTACCGAACCTTTCATATGTTCTTTTCTTAGGATATTGACCTAATAGACAGAACTTACGAGTATCGTCTTTAGACATCACACGTGTAACACGATTGACCATATACGGAATATCATATCCTTCTGAGTTCCAACCTGACAACACATCTGCATCTTCGATCAAAGTAAAGAATACATCAAACAATTCTTTCTCTGTTCTAAACAACATTGTGTCAGGGAAGTCTTTGATTGCTTCTTGTGCAGTCTCATACGTCATATGAGAAGGCGGAACTGCTAGACAAACTAGTTGATCGAGCCAGTCTAAGTATAAACTGACAGCAGTTACAGGATTAAAAGGATCACTCGGAGGAGAGAATCCTTTTGCAGGGTCAAAGTCTACCTCGATATCAAAGAAACATGTATGCAGTTTCGGAGCATCGATTTTTAGATAGTTCTCACTTAGACATCGAAATACTATTGGCACATCACTCTCAAACAAACGTCTATTTGAATGAATTCTTTTCTCTTTCTCAAATTCACTTTGTTTGCGTGAGGAAAACTTAGTGACAGAAGTGTTATATAAAGAACGATGTTTACCTTTAGAATCTTCGTAATACAATACGTAGTTCGTAGGGTATTCTTTGAATTCCCTATTTCCTTCAGGCGTTCTCTCTACAACACAGATTCTATCCGCAGTTTTATCATGGATTGCATCAATATACGACATTAAATAGTTCTACCAACTGTCTCCAATATATCGTTTAGTTGCTCATGGTCAGCATTCGTATCAGTTAATTTGCTTTTGTGTGCAATTCTGATTGCTTTTTTTAGAATACCAGGTTTGATTTCAAGTTCTTCTGCAATTGCTTTTACAGTATCGTTGAGTCCACCATTAAGTGTCTCTACTTCATGCATTACTGCCATACCTTCGTTTACTAATTGCTTCAGTTTATTAACCTGCTCAGGGTTAAAGTATTTTGCTCCGGACATAATTACTCCTATAAATTTTAGTTTGTCTGCATAGTATATAGTACTCTGAGACAGGAGTCAATCTTTTTTTTGGACAGTTTACCCGTTTCTTTTGTCGATATCTTTGCAGATAGATTTCGCTAGGTCACTGCCTGTGTTAACGAATACAAAAGGGAATACAGCATGAATGAGGACTGCTATGCCAGTTAAGATCATAAGGACACCATAGGTCAAGGCGTTTTTGAAATGGGCGAAATAAGTCTCGCCGAGGGAGTGAGGGTGTTCAGTGAACTTACTGAAATATGTGTGGATTCTCTTTGCCATAGATTTTAATATACTTCCCAGCAACCATATCAGCGGCCGCTTCTATTGGTGATCCTGGATAACTATCTCCGGCTTTTATTAAATCCTTTTCCCCTTGGCGAATATGCACAAGTTCATGGAACACAGTTCGCATAATATCAATTAAGTTTCTATTACCATAGACCCAAATTTCATCAGAACCCATTACATGTTTGCCTGTGTGATGACCTTCTTGTGCTTCTTCAGTGTCATAACTAACTACAATCTTAGGCATATTTTCAATCTTTAAACGTTTGCCCATCCATTCAGCACCTTTCTGTGCTTCGTCTTCGATGCTTAACCCATCATCAAACATTTGATCAGATGCAGTTAGTTCTTGTCGTGCTTTATGATTTTGCCTGCCAGCCGCTTTTGCGTTATGATAAAGTTTACCTTTTTCATCGACATTGTACTGGTCACTTTTAATCTTAGGTAGTCTATTCTCTAAGTCTTTTAGCGGGGATTCTGTGATAAAGTCTTTTGCTCTCATGTTATTATTTATCATAAAATGCTTTTGGGAAATGTTTTGCTTGACTTGTATCGCATTAAATATTACAATAGAAACATGATATTACCTGAAGTAGAAAAAGCATTACACATAATCTGGGAACTAGAGTATGAGATGAATAATCCTCGTAACTGCGGTTATACAGGTTCTGATATGAAGAAGAAACTTTGGCAAATTAAAATGCGAGTAGATCAAGCAATTGCAAAGGCTCCTGAATATCATGGTGATCCAAACTACGAACAAGAATATCTTGTAGAGAAAATTAAAGGCAATGTATGAAGTTAGGCATTATCGGTAAAGGATTTGTTGGTTCAGCAGTCAGTCATGGCTTTAGTGTAGACACTGAACAAGTGATAGTAGACCCAAAGTTTACAGATAACAAACTTGAAGACTTGGCAGATACTGAGATTGTATTTGTATGTGTTCCTACTCCACAGCAAGATACACACTTAGATGTAGATACTAGCATAGCACGTTCGGTATTACAAGAACTCAATGAATTAGAATACAAAGGTGTAGTAGTTGTTAAATCCACTATCACTCCGCATCATCTAAAGCAGTTTAAGACACTTTATAAGAAATTACGACTAGTATATAACCCTGAGTTTTTAACTGAAGCAAACAGTCTACAGGACTTCATTAATCCTAACATGCAGATACTAGGCGGAGAGTTACATGATTGTATAGAAGTAGAACAAGCATACATTCATTACAGCAAAGTTAAAATTGTACCCACATTTAAGACAGATTTGACATCAGCAAGTCTAATTAAATACACAATCAACAGTTGGTTAGCAACGAAAGTATCATTCTTTAATGAGTTGTTTCATTTGCATCAATCAAGTCATGCCGAAACATCATGGGAACAGTTTACAGATATGTTGAAACGTGACCCAAGAGTCGGTGATAGTCATATGCAAGTACCAGGACCAGATGGTCAGTTTGGATTTGGTGGGCATTGTTTGCCTAAAGATACAAAAGCATTACTCTACTATTCTAAACTAGAGGGTGCTCCATTAGACCTATTAGATGAAGTTGTCAAAAATAATAATGGTCTTCAAACTTAAGACTTTCTTAATTTCTTAATAAACTCTTTAGACTTTTCAGTACGAACACCTGTAACTTGTAGTGTTATACGAGGATGATGCCCTGCATTTGCTGTTGAGTGGGGAACGTCTTGCCATTTAAATGTAGTTACATCACCTGCTTTCCAATGTTCAAATGTATAGTTACCATAACTAAACCATTGACCGGGTCGCCAATCAGATAGTTGAATCATATAACGTTCTACAGTATCTGGATCTTCAAAGTTCCATTTCTCTAACTTGTCCATATGCAAGTTCCATACTTGACCTGGATTCTGTACATGAATTCTAGTCATCATGTCATCTAAGCCAAATGAATCTGCTATTGCTTGTAAATTAGCAGGTACTTCCCAATTAAGATTACTGACTACATAGTCGATACCATAGCCTGTCTTTTCTAAGTCATAGTCTTCTTGTACGAATTCATCTTCGCCTCTGACTTTAGATTCTTTCTTAGGATTACCTCTTGTACGCCAAGTTGCTTCTTTAGACTCTGCTACTAGTTGATCTAACTGTGACTGTTCTAATGCTAACTTTAATTGTCCTACTCTATCGACTGTATCATATAGAGGATGCATCAACTCAGGGTCAAAGTGATAATTGCTTCTTAGTTTTAATTGTTCCCAACTGCTTTGTGTCATATTACTTTTACTCTAATGTCTTTTGATGCATAATCTTGTCGATATGTATCGTTTGGCTTTTTAATATCTAATGCAACTGCTAATTCTGTGTTAGTTCTTGGAGTAACACCGTCATATCTTTCCCAAGCATCTAAGATATCTTTATTTTGATGTGCGATAATTTTGCTCATCTCTTTCAAGTTCTTGTAGTATTTATGATACAAAGGGTATGTGATATCAAAATGTCCACACTTTACCCACCAACCTAAACATGGATCATCATCTCTGTGAACTAATACGATAGGACAGTCTGGCCAATTCTCTTTGAGAAAATCTATATGATGTGCGAATACATGACTCTTAATTATTCTTACCTTATCTGACATACAAAAAGGACTGTCAAATTCTGCTTCACAAACTTCTTTAGAATAGTTTGTTAGTTCATCAAAGAAACCACCGAACTCCATACCTGGATCATAGTATGCACCCAAATGCATTAATTCTTTTTCTC
>Ga0222717_10000399_pt1 | contig 37536 bp, 28 predicted proteins | sample C33_18DmetaG_FD_165053 | JGI IMG/M metagenome (GOLD analysis project Ga0222717, IMG submission 165053) | Estuarine water microbial communities from San Francisco Bay, California, United States - C33_18D | ecosystem: Environmental > Aquatic > Marine > Unclassified | place: USA: California... | reverse complement strand
GGAAAAACCCGCCAAAGATAGACTCCACGCAAGCTATCATGGTCAATTCTTAAGCAGTGGCTACTATTTCCATCTCACCGAGGAATAGCTTCTCGCTGATGGCTGTGGCACGATTACGATGCTCTGGGTTTTCTCGTATTTACCCAGAGAGAAAAAAATACGTCGCTTGGCGATTGGGCCCTAGAGTCGAGGGTCCAAGACCCATTTACAACAAAAGGCTCTGGGATTCTAAAGGCAAGCAACTCGCACTGAACTTTACTTCTGGTCCCCAATACAAAGCTCGTCATTTCACATTTTCCCCGCCTACTAAAGAAGCCTCTTATCCAACGATCACATATATCACCAATTGTAAGCCAAGCACCGATCCTTCAGAGAAGCCCTAGTGCTGTTGGCAAGAATATTTAGATCAGGCCAGCAACAGCAGGTCTACACACTTGCGTCCCAAGCTTGTTCACCCAAGATCCTCTTCGTGCAGCCTCATTTCCAATCGATCCTTATCCTCACCGGTAGCTTTGGGCACGGGCACAATACGGCTGCATACAATCTAGAGACGGCTTTCCGAAACGCTCTAGGATCGGAATCCGCCGTAGCTGTGGTGGACTTTTTTCAGGATGCCTACCCATGGAGCAACGGTCTTCTGCGCAAGGGCTACGGCCTAGCCATCAATCAGCTTCCGCGCCTCTGGCAGTTTATCTATGGACAGGCCGATCGCGAAGGCGGGCCTAAGTTGGTTCCAGTAAAGACCTTTGGTCGCCAACTTCGGCGTTGCTTCGACAAACATCAGCCCACCGTGGTGGTGTCGACGTTTCCAATCTTCCCTTTGCTTATCGAAGAATGTTATCCTGACTCGGCGGCACGACCATTCTCGGCGGCGACCATGATCACCGATGCCATTAGCATCAACGCGATTTGGTGTCAGGGTCACAGCGATCTGCTCTTCGTTACGGACAATTGGTCAAAAGAGATCGTCATGAAGCAGGGCATCCCCGAGGAACGGATTCGAGCTCATGGTTTTCCGTTATCATCGCCAATTGAATCCTCTTCGTTGAAAGAGCTGCCGTCCGCCAACCCCCGCATACTCTACCTTCCGACGACCACGACTGGCCATGTAAAAGCCACGCTCGCTGAGCTGCTCCCTTGGTGTCAAACCCACAAAGCATCCCTGACCATCGTCCTTGGCTCGCACGAGAAACGACTGAGCTTTGTCGTCCGCACTGCAACCGACGGCCTCGAGAAGGTCACCGTTTATGGCTGGCGCAAAGATGTTTCGAATCTGATGCACGAGCATCACCTCACACTAACCAAAGCCGGCGGCGCCACAGTAAGCGAAACATTAGGCGCCCAGTGTCCTACACTGCTGAACTACGTCGTGCCTGGCCAGGAAGAAGGCAATGCTGAGCTTCTCAAGCGCAGTGACTGTGGACGTCGCATCAACAATTCAAGCGAGCTGCCCACCGCTCTCTCAGAGATCCTCGTCAATGACCAAGCCGCGGTTTGGCATCGCTATCGAGCAAACTTGAAAGCGATGAACCGCGCTGAAGCTTCTGAGAATATCGTCAGGGACATCCTAAAACTCTAGCAGTTACCTTGTATCGTCCGACACCCCTGGCTTCAGGTGCCGCAGGCAGTTGAACCAAATGATGGCAAAGCCAGCTGCAGTAATGGCAGTGCACAAGAACCCGGCGACAGGCTTAAGCAAGACAAAGTAGCCGATGGCAAACGTCGCACCATAAATGAACAGCATGCCTCCAATGAAGTTCAGGAAGAGGCCTCGAGACACCGGCTCAACATTGGGGTTATCCTCGCGATAGCTCCCCCAGAACCCACCAGGCTGAACCCGTTTGTAAAAAGCTCTCAACCTCTCCTCCGGTTCCGGAGCCGTCAGGAATGTCGCCGTTAGCCAGGCGATGAGGCAGATCGGAACGATGATCAGCAGTTGCAAATGGAAGGCCCACTCGATCCCAAAGAACTTTGGTAGGGTCTCGAAGAGAGAATAGGTCACTTCAGGGTCAGGATTATTCGCCGTCTGCACGTAAGCGACAATGTGGAAAACGGTGGCGATAATAAATGACGTGGCTAGCGCCGTGATCTCTGACCAGGCATTCACTCGCCACCAAAACCAGCGGAGGATCAATACGAGGCCAATGCCCGCACCCATTGCCCACACGTAAGACCAGGCTTTACCAACCACCGCAACGCCACCAAAGAGGGCCGCAGAAAGCACCATTAACCCCACGGTGATGAGACGACCCACAAACACATAATGACGTGGCTCTCGATCGCATGCCCAGAATCGCTTGTAGATGTCATTCACCAAATAAGACGAGCCCCAGTTGAGGTGACTATCTATAGTCGACATGAACGCCGCGAGAAAGCTGACGATGAGCAGACCCTTCAAACCAGACCCGAGCACCTCTTGCATGACCAGCGGATAACCCGCTTTATCGCCAAGGAGTTGGCCTCCAGGATCCTCAAAGTCGACAAGGTCGGGAAACATCACCAGGGAAGCAATGGCCACGATGATCCAAGGCCAAACCCGGATAGCACTATCCGCCAATTTATACCAAAGCGTGCCTAACAGAGCGTGACGCTCATCTTTCGCCGACATCATCCGTTGAATGATGTATCCGCTCCCATCCGTCCCATGATGGTTCCAGGGCATGATGAGAAGATAGACGAGAACGATGAAGAAAGGAGACGTAAGGAAAGCCTCCAAACCAGGTTCATCCGTTGGAGGGGGAAACATCTGTAAGGTTGTCTCGTTCGCCGGGGGTAGCTCGCGGATAGCTTCCTGTAATTGTTGCGCTTCCGCATTATCCGTAAGATCCACGCCAGAAGCCTCAAGCGCTTCTAACTGTTCTACTAGCGGAGCTCGCTCAATCACCGCCGCCTCCAACTTCTCCAGCAAGGCCGACATACCGCCCACGTGTTGCACTGCTAGAAACGCGAGAATAATCGCCCCAATCATCGCAATTCCAAACTGAACGACATCCGTCACGACAACGCCCCAGAACCCTGATAGTAGCGAATAGACAAGCGCAATGACGACCAAGCCCCACATCGCCGTGTTCTGTTCGATGCCCATGGTGACCGCAAGCACGGAACTCATACTCCCAAGAACCCATCCCATCACGATGAGGTTAAAGATGATGCCGAAGTGCACTGCCTTGTAAGCCCGTAGGAAAGCCGCCGGTTTGCCGGAATAACGAATCTCAAGAATCTCATTGTCTGTTAGGACGCCAGATCGCCGCCAAAGACGTGCGAAGAGAAAGATTCCAAGCAAGGTGCTGAGGCCCCAGTTCCACCAAAACCAATTTTTCCAAATCCCGCCATCACGCAGGTATTCTGTGATCACGAGCGGCGTGTCAGCGGCAAATGTGGTTGCCACCATCGAGGTACCCAGCACCCACCACGGAAGCGTCCGCCCGGCCAAATAGTACTCTTCGGAACTCCTACTCGCCCGTTTGGCATAGTAAGCGCCCACGCCAAGGGCGAAGAGCAGGTAGGCGATGATGATAGACCAATCGAAGAGGCTGAGACTCACGGGTGCGAACCTAGCGACGATCAGCAATTCTTTGCAATCATTGACGCTTTCTTCGGGCGAACTGAAAGACTGCATGATACTATCCGTAATAACCATAGCGACTAACCTTGGCAGCTCATGAATTACCTCCCCATCTCAATCCTGACGCTCATCTTAGCGTCTAGCTGCAGCCATAATACGGCCTCGAAAGTCCCCATGCGCTCTCCAGACACCATGGTGGTGCTTAATGCGCCCACTCTTGCCTCCAGCTTTCATTTCAAAAACGAGGCCATGCGTCTTTCGAATGACTTCCGTCGGAAGCATGGGCTACCTGCACTTCGCCACAACTCGAAGCTGGAGACTGCCGCTCAAAAGCACTCTTCCGTGATGGCAAAACACGGCTACCTCGGTCACCACCAGCCCGGCAACTCCAGCCGCCCTATGAAGCGTACAGAGAAGGCTGGCTACAAACCTTACATCGTAGCTGAAAACGTCTTCGGACCTAACATGCGCATGTCTGCAATCGATCACGCAACCCTGACTCCCAAGCGCGCCGTCGACGGCTGGATTGGTAGCGCCGGACACCGGCGCAACCTGCTCGATCCTCGTGTCAAAGAAGTCGGCTATGGCTATGTCGATGGGTTCTGGACCCAGCTCCTCGCAGCCCCTGACAAATACAGCTCAAGGCCAGCCGGACCATCGAAGCCAAGACGCAAACGAGTCAGTCCGATGCGCAAGCCCGCTCCCGTGCCTTTCAACTATCGGAATCTCTAAACGATAGTCTCTAGAGTCTGCGGGGTTGACTCCTATGGAAGTGGCCGGTCTGGTCCGCTATCCACCACCTCGCAGCCCTCTTATGAACCTTGAAAATGCCGCTCTCATCGTCGTCGACATGCAGCGGTATTATCTAGAATCGTCCTCCGCCTTCGCGCAGTTCCACACGGATAAGGAACCAGGTTGTCTCGGTTACATCCATCAGCGTTGTTTGGAAACCGTCATTCCTAACATTTCAAAACTCATCAGCAGGTTTGAGTCTGCAGGACTTCCGATCCTCTTCCTCCGCCTGTGTGGAGATGCCGAAGACCGATCTGATCTCCAGCGAACCTTCTCTAAGGTTCATCACCAAGCGGCGGAGCGGGGATATCCCGGTCTCTATCCTCTCCGGAGTGAACCGCATTCCGAGGTGATCTCCCAATTCTCTTCAGCCGACACCGAGCGCACGTTCTGCAAGACGACCTACAGCGCGTTCACCTCAGCTCCTAGCTTTGACGCCCGCTTGCAATCGCTTGGCTGCCAAACCCTCATCTTCACCGGCTTGGCCACAAGCCAATGCGTCGAAACCACGGCCCGCGACGCGGCCGATCGAGACTATCAGATCATTCACGTCGAGAACGCCCAAGCCGACTACTCCGAGACGACTCACCGTGCCTCTCTCTACAGCTCCCAAGGAGTCTGCGGAGGCCAAATCCTCGACACCGGAGATGTTCTGGGCGCTCTAGCACACAACGATAGCAATTAGCCGCCTCTACTTCCCCCACTGCTTGTCTGCAAAGTCCATGAACACCGTCCAATCGGCAATGCCGATTCCATGTTTCCCCGGGCGGATGTGATAGCCAACGGTTTGATTGAGCAACGCATTCTCACTTGGCATATCAGCGTCCTGCAACGCCGTGCTTCCTAACCAATCGTACACTTTCGAGGCCTCTTTAGCCGCCAGAAATTCTCCTTCTGGATCTGCCCAATCATCACCCGTCGCACTACAAATCAGCAACGGGCGCGGAGCCACTGCTGCGAGCAACGTGTGCTGATCCATCGGCAGGAAGTCCTCGCGATCATTAAACTGCTTGAAGGCACCGTTGAACCAGTGCGGGAAGTTAGTATTGATGACTTTGACAGTCTCCCCATGGCGTCGACGGGAGATGGCCGCCCCTCCGCAGCCAGATTGATTGCTGACAACGAGCGAGAACCGTTCGTCGAAAGCCCCTGCCACCAGAGCTGTCTTGCCATTGCGCGAGTGACCCATCACCGCGATTCGTTCCGCATCAATGACCGATAATTGCAGCAGATAATCGGCAGCACGTGACAGCCCGTAGGCCCATGCACGCAAACCTGCCCAGGCATGATCCGCCTGTCCCTCTTCAAGGCTATCCGTCAAGTGAGGCTGAATACCAATACTAGGATCATGATAGTCGGGGTCAATATCTCCATGATAAACCGTGCCCACTGCATAGCCGCGATCGATGATCGCCTCGAAAGGCCAGCGATCAGCCTCAGTACCCCGCGAAGCCGGCGTTGCTCGATTGTCTTCTACCCCATCGCCACGTCCGGGCACCCAACTCGACGTCATCGTCACTTCAGGATCGCTCGTCGTGGTATGATTGCCATGAAAGTTGAGCCCCAGAAAGACTGGCGCCGACTTAGTCACAGCGTTAGGAGTGTAAAGCAGAAGGTCAAACGTCGGCGTGCCCTCGGGGCCAAAATGCACACGCACCTCGCGCTTCGTCGCCTTGCCTCCAAGAGCGCGACGATCCTCCCGCAGTTCCTGAAACCTCAACCTCGTTGGCACGGCCGGCGCGAAACCATATTCATAAAAGGCCAGCTTCTCGAGAAGCTGAGCGCGCACATGCGGCCATTCACTCGTCTCCACCCCTTCTGAATCTATCAGTGTAGGCAAGGCCTTCTCTTCGGACAATTCAGTCAACGGCACAAGGGCACCTTGAGCGCGCTTGATCTGTGCCGTCACAGGAAGCTGCCTCACGATCTGCCTAACCACTTCGCCTGCCAGCACTACAGAACCTTCCGGTGTGAAGTGAACGTCCTTGGAACGCTGAATCGCCTCTTGCCGCTCAAGAGCAAAGCCATAAAGATCATTGATAGGTATTCCTTTGGCCCGCATCAGAGAAGATGCCCGGGCGTTGTAGCGTCCGGCATCTGCAGGCAGCCTCCCCGCAGCCCCTACGGGAATCGGCGTGGTCGCACACCAGATCAACGCTGCCTCCGTCTTCTCCAATCGCTCCACCAACTCCCGTAGATTCCGAGCGTAGTCCTCCACTGGAACCATGATTTCCCCTTCTTCGACCGGCACTTTCTTCCCGTTGTGACGCGGCTCCGAACCTGACTCGATGTACTTCAGGTCATGCAGGCCCCAGTTGAAATGGATCACATCCCAAGGCTTCTTGCGTAACCATTCCTCCAAATGGTCCAGTCCTCGCAACGTCGGGCCACAATTCGTCGGTGGTCGATGAACATTCGCCACCCCAGCCAGTTTCTCACGCACTGCCAACGTGTAGCCAATCGAAATAGAATCACCAATCAGCAAGACTCGTGGCAACCCAGGCGTATCCTCGATTGGATCCAGAGGCTTTGGTCTGGTATTCTGTGAAAGCGCTATACTTGTCATGCTCAGAAAGAGTAAGATCGTTCGCATCCCTCGTTCTCCCCCTTTCCACCGAGAAAGGCAAGCCCGGTCCGCCTGGGATAAGGCGTGACCTACGCCGCCATCTGGCCTACCTCTTCTGCATGACAAAGAGACTCGTAAATCTTCTCACTCTCCTCCTGCTGCCACTAATCGCCACGGCTCAGGAAAAACCTAATGTGTTGCTCATCATCTCGGACGATCAATCCTGGACTGACTACAGTTTTATGGGGCATCCCCAAATCGAAACACCCCATCTCGATAAGCTTGCCGCCGAGTCCCTCACCTACACCCGTGGGTATGTCACCAGCCCACTCTGCCGCCCCTCGCTCGCCTCAATTCTAACAGGTCAGCATACGCACAAACACGGCATCACAGGCAACGACCTGAAATCGCCGAAGAGGAAAGACCTCAATGGCATGACCTCTCGTAGGCATCCCGACTGGGCCCCCAAGAATGAGCAACTCTACGCTGGCTTCGTGAAACACCCCAATGTCGCGCGTGCCCTGAACGACGCTGGCTATCTCACGTTACAAACTGGCAAATACTGGGAAGGAAAGCCTCAGCGCGCCGGGTTCACCCACGCCATGACCCATGCCGACCCCGCACGCGGCGGACGTCATGGCGACAGTGGACTCAAGGTCTCGCGCGAAGGCATTCAACCAATCAAAGACTTCCTTGATGAATCCAAGTCTTCGAACAAGCCCTTCTTCATCTGGCATGCTCCATTCCTACCACACACGCCACACAATCCTCCCAAAGAGCTCATGGAGAAGTATCTCAAACGCGAACCCAATAAGTTTCGTGCCCGTTACTTCGCCATGGTCGACTGGTTCGATCAAACCTGCGGCGAGCTGTTAAGCGAACTCGACAACCGCAATCTAGCAAAGAACACTATTGTTCTCTACGTGACCGACAACGGTTGGATCCAAGACACCGAATCCGCACGGTTCGCCCCGCTCTCCAAACAAGACCCACATGAAGGCGGCATCCGCACTCCCATCATGCTCAAATGGCCTGGCAACGTTACCCCAGAGATGGACAAGACCACCCTCGTCTCCTCCATCGACCTCGCTCCGACCATCCTCAAAGCCTGCAACATCGCGGTCCCGCCAACCATGACTGGACTCGACCTCCGTGACAAAGCTGCCCTCCAGACGCGCAATGCCATACATGGCTACGACGGAAACCACGACATCTTCGATCTCGAAAACCGAACCTCCAACATGGAGACTCGCTACATCATTGAAGGCGACTGGAAACTGTTAGAACATCACTTTAGCCCCACCCTCTTCCGAGCCCACAACGGCGTCTTCACCGGCAAAGCCGACAACAAAGAAGGCAAGCCCGAACTCTACAACCTAATCAAAGACCCTCACGAGAAGGTCAACTTGGCCGCTCAGAATCCTGACCAAGTCAAAGCCCTCCAGGCGAAGATTCTCAAATGGTGGAACAGTTAGCACTAAGTCTTCACACAATCCTAGCTCACAATGCACGAATCCAACCAACTCCCAACGAACACGTATTTCATCGAGGTGTCTGGAGCTGGTCTTCCCGAAGTGGATGGCCTCTTCGTTCCGTCCACCGCCCCTCCCACCGAATCTGAATCCGGCACCGTTTCAAGCCTAGGCTATTGGAACGGCAGAATGGCTTGGGATCGCGCTGATGGTAAAAGCGCTAGGAGTCCAGCTCTCTCCTACTCAAACAGCTACAAATCGTGGAGAATCTGTCGCCTCGATGGTCATCTTGCCTATGATATGACCTGTGAGGACGAGTTGCCGCCAACCGACAAAGAATGGCATGTCTACAAGAAAGGGGTCGTGCCTGCTCCCAAAGTCGTTCTCCATCACTATGACCCGCGACTTGGTTGTCCCAAGCCCAACGTTGTCTTTGTTCTTGGTGGCCCAGGTACTGGAAAAGGAACCATGTGCGAACTCGCCGAGTCTCAACTTGGCTGGACACATTTGTCGACTGGAAATCTACTCCGGACTGAGCTGGAGGCTGGAGGCCCGAGTGCCGCTACTATCGGAGAATACATCAATGCAGGGAAGTTGGTTCCCAACGAAATCGTCATGACGCTGCTCAAGGATGCGATGGAGCACATCACAAGAACCACTGGCCGAAATAACTTTCTCCTCGATGGGTTTCCACGTTCCCTAACGAACTTGGAAGGATGGTACGAGATCTTTGGTCGAGATGCGGAGCTTCCGAAGATGTTGTATTTTGAATGCCCTTACGAAGTTCTCGAGAAACGTGTCCTTGGCCGCGCCAAATACTCTGGCAGAAGTGATGACAATGTTGAGAGCATGAAGCTGAGGTTTGATACCTTCAAAGCCGAGACCTTGCCCACAGTCGAACTATTCAAGGGTAAAAATAAGTGTGTGGAAATTGATACCAGCCAAGACCGGCAGGCCGTTTACAACCTTGTCACCAGTAACCTCGCTGAGTACACAGATAAAGAATTCGCCACCAAACCACTCACCGAACGAGCAGAGATTCTTCTTGGCCTAAAACCGTATCCCAAGGACGATTGACGAAATGCCAGGAATGAAAGAACTGTTCAGAGAGCGAGACTACACTTGAATTGGCTACTTTCAACGGGTGTTAGAATCTGGGGAAATCAAGACCTTTGTCCACATTCAGGATCTGGTCATAATGACGACAGAAGTGCCCATGCCAGACATGTTTCCCGTACTTTGCGTGATGGATGAAGAAGATTATCCATGCGCGCTCACCATCCTAAGTGAACTGGAATCTTCAGAAGAGAAAACAGCACCCGAAGAAACCGCGAAAGGCATATTCGTTGTTGGAGTCGCCTTGATCTTCGGAGGCTTCGCAGCAGGCAAGTCTGTTTAAGTGATAGAACAGCTGATTTACGAAGATGGCATCTCCTACTGGTCCTTGGCGATGCGGGTGACCTTAGCATTCACGGCCATGTGGATAATCTGGATTACAGTGAAAGGGTGGCGTTCTTCTAAACAAACTCTCAAATGAGAAAGATCACCCTTCCGCAAGTTTACGCACGTTTGCTAGCGTATCAATGTCGTCGATCGTCTTGTCTTGACGGATGGCCTTGATTCTGGGGAAACGGAGCGCATAGCCACTGTTGTGGCGCTTGCTCGGATTGATGGAGTCGAAGGCGATCTCGAGGATGACGTTGGGCTCGACTTCGCGTTTGTTGCGAGACTTGCCAAGTGTGTGTTTGGTGAAATGCTCGGTCAGGTCTTCGATCTCGACATCGGTAAGACCGCTGTAGGCTTTGCCGATTACTAACAGCTGCTCTGTTTCGGTATCACGTACGGCAAAAGTGTAGTCACTGAGAACATGACTGCGTTTACCGTGCCCTTGCTCGGCATAAACGACGACAACATCGAGGGTCGCCATGGCCTTCTTCAATTTGAGCCAGGACTTACCCCGTCGACCAAGTGCATACGGGCTCTGCGGGTCCTTGGCGATGAGGCCTTCGTTGTCGCGCAGGCGCGCTTGCTTGAAGGCGTCTTCGATCGCGTCTGCATTGGCAGCTTTCTCGACCGGGACGATGGCAAAGTGCTCGGGAAGATCGAGTTCATCTAACAAGCGTCGGCGTTCCACGAGCGGCTCCTTGAGAAGGGAATGACCATTGCACCATAGAAGGTCAAACGCCACGAAACGAACGGGTATGGCTTCGCCAAAGAAGAGATCTCCATTGAGCCGCTTCCGCCCAAGGCGCTTCTGGAGATCGAAGAAGCTTAGTTTCTTGCCTTCGGCATAGGCAATGAGTTCTCCGTCGAGCACCATATTGTCTTGAAAGGCTTGGCCTGCCTGAATGACCTCGGGAAACTCGCCCTCAAGCGAACGAAGATCTCTCGAGAAGAGCTCAGTACGCCCATCAACGCAATGGAACTGAGCACGGATACCGTCGAGCTTGTCTTCCAACCAGACCTCGTTGCTCTCACAGCCTAACCGATCCCAAATGGCTACTGCCGTCGGCTCAGGGCTCGCCAACATGCATTTGACCGGAGTGAACGGTTGTAGACTGAGAGTATTGAGTGTCTTTGCATGCGCAGCAACCGCTGTTTGACCTAGGTTTCCCAACAGCATGTGGGCCTCACGCACGGTGGCCACTGGCTGCTCAAAGGCTTGCGCGATGGCTTCTTCGAGAAGGCCTTCTTTCAGCCCGATACGAAGATCATTGGTCAGGATCTGGACGACCAGCCGTCCCTCACTGGGATGAAGTCTGCCGAGCACATCACAAATGATCTCGTTCTTTGCCACAGGTCCTTGAGCGTTCGCCAAGGAAACAAAGACATCTTCCAGTTCGGTAAGCGACACAGCCGTTGGGCTCGTAACGCCGTTGAGAACGAGAAAGGTGGTTCGCCCAGCATCCGATTGCGCCTGTGAAATGTCTCGGTAACGAGCCAGATTCATCCCTGACACCTTTAGGAGAGCTTTCCTGACCACGGCCCAACCAGTTCCTAGGGCTCGCCGTTGAGTAGGTTCAATAAAGACCTTGCCGCTGAGAAACAAGGTGGCTCGTTGCAGGTTGGCAAGACTGAGCGTGCGAAAGTAGTTCGCCAGCAACTCCGTCTTCTTGCGTTTGCCTGTCGTCTCAGCCACCGCCTGACTAACATCAGACAGCACGGCCACTTCACAATCGACTCTCGATTCTTGGGAGTCTCGGCGGATCTCCCCAATCTCGCGATCGACGGCAAGATCGAGATCCAATTGATTGTCTGTGAGGATCGACCAAGCTTCCGTTCCCTGTTCACGAAGGTCTCGCGCAAATTCCGCCGCATATCCATGCAAGGTATAGACAAGCTTGGGCTGCACTCGCGCCACATACTCCATCAGGCCTGGGTAATCGGCATGGTCCGAGAGTGGAAACACCGCATCGACCTGATAACGATAGATAGCGCTGGACTGCAATGCCCAACCGCTAAGCATGGCCGTCCGGGTGTTCCTCAAACGCCGAACCGCTTGTGATCGCCCAACCGAAGGCGGCATGATGAGAACATGACCACCTGGCGCTTTAAAATCCAGTTTCGTGTATTCTGGAAAGGTCTCTTGGAACTGCTCGTAAACGGTAGTCATGTCGTAGACCGTCTTGTGCAGCATGACTGGGAGCCGCGCATCTGTCAGAGCCGCCAGAATTTCTTGCGCCTTACCGAGCGAATAGCCAAAGAGGATGGGAATTTCATTCTCTTCCAAAGTTTCGCGGCAGAATTTCACGATGCTGGCCACAATCTCTTCTGTCGGTGGGAAGCGAAAGTGCGGCAGACCAAAGGTCGTCTCCATGATCAACGTATCTGCCTTCTCAGCTTCGATTAGTTCTGCCGAGTAACTCTGCCGCACCTTAAAATCGCCCGTGTAAAGGAGGGTAGCTCCATCGGAGATACGCGTGAGATATATTTGTGCCGAGCCAAAGATATGCCCGGCCGGCAATAAGTGAAGATGATAGTCTTCATTGAAACCGTAGCGCTCGCCATATGCTAGCGAAATCACCTTAGACTTGGGCGCGCCGTAGCGCTTCCGAATGAGGGCATGCGTTCGCTCAGAACAGATGATCGTCTCATGCTTGGCAAAGTGATCGGCATGCGCGTGGGACACGAACGCGGTCGATTTGGCTCGATGAGGGTCGAGCCACAAGTCCATGCCTGGCAGGTGAAGACCACCAGCATAACGGACTTGGATAGGATCAGGAGGCATCGCGTCAGAAGCAACTACGCTTATCGTATGCCCTTGGAAATGCAAAGAGCCCGCGCGAGTAGAAGCTCGGTGGGCTCTTGATAAACGCTACGTTCTAGACAAGTGCATTTACTGGCTGCCCTCGTCTTGAAGCGATTCACGAGCAGACTCGAGTGCTTCGCCAGCTTTTTTCTTGGTCGCGTCGAGAGCACCCTTGGCACTTTCTTTCGCGGCCTTGAGCTTCTCAGCACCTACCTCTTTCACAGCAGCAGTCTTATCAGCGACAGCAGCACCAACATCCTTCGCTTTATCAGCAATTGCCGCACCTGCGTCCTTGGCCTTATCGGCTACTATAGCGCCCGTTTCTGCTACCGCCTCTTTCGCGGCCGCAGCCACGTCTTTCGCTTTGTTGGCAACAACAGTACCTGCTTCACTCAACGTATCTTTAGCGGCAGCAGCCTTATCAGCCACTGCGTCTTTGAGATTGCCGGCACCTTCTGCAATGGATTCACCTGCTTTGTCAGCGTCATCGATGCCGTTTTTGGCTACGTCAGCAGTCGTGTCGACAGCGTCTTTGGCTTTGTCACAGCTAACCAGACAGAACGCTGCCGAGATGAGCCCGAAGATGAGAAAGGTGGATAGATGGTTCATAGGATGTGTTGATGGCTAATACGATTTCGTGACTGCCTACTCTCGTCGCCTGCTCTTTCTTCGGCCACTACAAACGGTCCACTACATTGCAGTGACAAAGCCGAGGCGAAATGTCTCGTGCGCTTTCACGACGTCAAAACCCGGCTCCTCGCCATCTCGAAGCCCCATCCCACGCTGAAACGCTGAACCTCTATTCGTCGAACTGGCTAACCAATGCTGACACCGTCGCCTTGGCATCCCCGTAGAGCATTCGCGTGTTCTCTCTAAAAAAGAGCGTGTTTACGAGACCAGAGAAACCAGCGCCCTGACCCCGCTTGAGCGCGAACACGGTCTTGGCTTCGAACACGTTGATAATCGGCATGCCGTAGATTGGACTGCTCTCATCTTCACTCGCCGCTGGATTCACCACGTCATTCGCGCCGATCACAATAGCAACATCGACGGTCGGCATGATGGGATTCACCGCATCCATCTCGCAGAGCTGCTCATAAGGTACATCGGCTTCTGCTAGAAGCACGTTCATGTGTCCAGGCATGCGACCAGCCACCGGGTGAATGGCATAACGCACTTCACAGCCGTTGTCTTCGAGAATAGAACCTAACTCTTTCACCGCATGCTGAGCTTGAGCCACCGCCATGCCATAACCAGGAACGACCACCACGCTAGTCGCTGCTTCGAGCACATAGTAGGCATCCTCGATCGTAATCGCTTTCATTTCACCTTCCACGGCAGTTCCGCTCGAGGAAGCACCACCAAAGCCAGCGAAGAAGACATTGCCCAAGGTGCGATTCATCGCCTTACACATAATCACGGTAAGGATCAGGCCACTGGCGCCAACAAGACAGCCAGCCACAATGAGGACGTTATTCAGAATCACGAATCCAGCCGCCGCTGCGGCCAGCCCTGAACAACTATTCAAGAACGAGATCACGACCGGCATGTCGCCTCCGCCAATAGGGATAACGCCAAGAATACCTAACAAGAGCGCGATTCCCATCACCGTGTAGAAAGCGATGGTGGCAGACCCACTCGCGTAGTTTACTGCCAAGAAGACGCCGACACCCAACAACGCTAAAAACAGGCTGGCATTGATCGCATTCTGGCCGGGGAAATTCGTGGGAGAACCACCCATCTTTCCCGAGAGCTTGAGATAAGCTACAATGCTGCCAGTAAACGTGATACCACCGATAAGAATGGCGAGCACGATGACGAATACGGTAAACGAGGGATTCTCATAGGATGTCGCCACCCACTCAAGCGTCGATCCCCGAGCGTATTCGGCCCAGCCCACCAGAAGACTAGCAAGACCGCCAAAGCCATTGAACAGCGCCACCAATTCAGGCATGCCCGTCATTTGAACCTTCTTGGCCCAGATGAAGCCGATGCTAGCTCCTAACGCGAGCCCCCCTACGATAAGACTGTAGCTTGTAATGATCTCGCGATTCAGCAGCGTGACGACGACCGCCAAGAGCATTCCAAGTGAAGAAAGAAAATTGCCCCGACGCGCAGTCGATGCGTTGCCAAGCATCTTGATCCCAAAGATGAAGAGGATCGACGCCGCAATGTAAGCTAGGTTGATGAATTCCTGCATGGTCAGCGAAAGCGTTACTTGTTAGGCTGGTTGTCTTCCTTCTTCTTTTTGAACATGCCGAGCATACGATCTGTGACCATGTAGCCACCGACCACATTGATGGAAGCAAGCACCAACGCACCGAAGCCAAGCCATTGGGCAAACGGGCCGCTCTCTATGGAGCCGGAGGCAAGCAAGGCGCCGACAATGGTAATGCCAGAAATGGCGTTCGATCCCGACATGAGCGGAGTGTGTAACTGTGAGGGCACTTTCGCGATGAGCTCGAACCCAAGAAAGGCCGCGAGGACGAAGATGAAGAGAAGGAGAATGAGTGCTTCCATGACTGACTGACTAACTAGCTAACAAATAGGTAAACAGACTAGCTGTTCTTAAAACGTTCATGCACGATGCTGCCACCGTGGGTGATAACAGATCCCTTAAGAATCTCGTCTTCCAAATCGACTGGCGGCAGCGCTTTGGCTTCTTCATCCCAGAAGTGCTCGACGAAGCTGGTCAAGTTCGCTGAGAACATTTGGCTCGCGTGTTGCGGCACCCGACATTCGAGACGGCCAATACCAATGATGCGGACGCCATTGTCGGTGATGACTTCTTCATCCAGCACTGTACCATCTACATTCCCGCCACCTTCTGCAGCAAGGTCCACGATGACGCTGCCAGGACTCATGCCGGCGACCATTTCTTTCGTGATGATGACAGGCGCCTTGCGACCAAAGAGCTTTGCCGTCGTGATCACAATGTCCGACCTAGAACAGACTTTCGCCATGCCTTGACGTTGTTTCTCAATCTGCTCGGGTGTCAGTTCCTTAGCGTAGCCTTGTGCAGTCTGGCCTGTTTCACCGATGTCGATCTTCACGAACTTAGCCCCGAGAGACTTCACCTCGGTCTCGACGATAGGACGTGTGTCGAAGGCTTCCACCCGCGCGCCAAGGCGTTTCCCTGCTGTGGCGATGGCCTGAAGACCGGCCACGCCGACCCCCACAATAAAGACACGGGCCGGAGAAAGTGTCCCGGCAGGAGTCATCATCATCGGAAAGATCTTTGGCAGACGATCGGCAGCCAGAACGACCGCTTGATAGCCAGCGAGGCTAGCCTGCGAACTCAACGCGTCCATCTTTTGGGCCAGGGTGCTACGAGGCATCATTTCCAGGCTCACCGCAGTGATACCCTTGCCCGCAAAGCGCTCGATCAGGGGCCGCTCATTAAACGGATCGAGGAAGCTGAGATGGATCGTGCCTTTTTTGAGGGCATCAACCTCAGGTCCCGGCGGTTTTCCCACCCGGAAGACGACATCAGCCGCTGCTAGACCAGCCATGCGATCGTTCTCAATGGTCGCCCCGACATCAGTGTAGGCCTTGTCCGGCCATGAAGCCTTCTCACCAAGACCGGATTCCACGACGACCTGGGCGCCGAGTTTGACCAGACGGCCCACCATTTCAGGAACCAAGGCCGCACGGGTTTCCTGAGGATCTGTTTCCTGAGGCGCGAAGATTTGCATAGAGTTCGTGACGTAAGCCGTACCCCGGGGGGTTGCGAATGGTTTTTTATAGAGGGAAGTTTCCTCACCAACAAAGCACGCACCCTTGGAGGAACGGACAAGGAGAAGAAGGCCCCTCACGCCTTCTATGGGGATTACAAACACTAAGGCAGCCCCAGTGCCAATCGACTATTCTACGGCTACCTACCTTAACTTCTCACGCTCATTTTGAAACGCCTTTCGATTTTCGTTAGACATAGATACTGGTCCTTGAACAGCGTGCGAAAGTTAGCCGGACGCCTGGTGTTTGAGCCAACGGCAATCTAAGGGTGCTGCGTAAGGATCGGCATCACTCCAGTTGCACACCATGTGCTCCATCCCCGGTTTTCAGAGTCCATGGTCCCATCATAAAACAAGAAAGAGGTAACTTTAGCTGCCTCGGGCTGCATCAAACACGCGGAAGAGTTGCCGCAACACAACTCTTTCATCGCTGGGTCCGTGGTCTCCACGGGCCCAGCACCTTTTTAGGGAAGACGAACGTAAAATGCAGCCATTCACCACTGCAGGTCTACGTTATTTCAGCTGACTAATAGAGACCGTTTCCCAGTTTCTGAAATCGGAGGGCAACTGGAAAGCCAAGTTGATAGGTTTGTCCGAAGTCGCTGCGTTTGGATAGACGTTGAAGATAATCAACTCTTGACTGTTCTTGCTAGCGTTCAGGGCGACATCAGGAAACCCATTCGTATCGCGATCCGCCTCGAAGATGTCACCCACATCCTCAAAGAGACCGTTACCGTCGACATCAATGCCAAAGACTTGATGGGCGTCATTGGCCAGCTCGATCCAACACGGGGATGAGGCCTTGGGGCGGTAGTTCTGAAGCTGGGACTCATGCGCTCACCTTGCGACTGCACAAACTGGGGAACCGGCGCCGCATGAAAGGCATTGCGCCTAGTCACACTCGGCGAGGGCCGCATGCACACGCACCCCGTCTTCGGTGCGTCCGCCATAGTTCCATTGAGAAACCCGATTACCCTGAGTTTTCATATTCACCATGGCTTCTCTTGCCTGACCCAACTCCGAACGCCCCGCCGCTTTCATTACTCAAAGGCACGGCAAATGCAGGTGCAAGCCAAACGTCTCTGACAAATGCGCCGCTTGCCGGATCATCGCAATCACCTCGGGGAAACGCTGTTCATAAGCGAGGAGCCGCGCATATAGCCGTTAAACCGGAGCGCTCGCCGCGTCGAACGCCGCAATTCGCGAGCAATTTACTCAGGGCGAGCCCACACATCACCACATCGCCACGATCTTGCCGAAGCGCCATGACAACATCACCAGAATCAGCATCCACTGCCGCATCCAGGGATCTCGCAAACGCCTCTCAAGCACGTTCTCCTTGTCCAAGATCGCTCAGGAGATAGCTGATACGATAGGCGGAATAGAAGATTCACCGCGTGCCCTTGGCCACTTGAGTTTGCTTCAAGGCCTCCTCAAAACCGGTGAGAGCTTCCTGCAATTTGCCCGCCTTCCACAATCTATCGGCTTCTTGATAGGTATCGAAATGAGCCCGCGGCAAGGTAAGAAGGTCCAATCCGATCCCGAAGACGACCATGACAAACATAAGCGCCTTTTACGTCCCATGAGGAGACGGTAAACACGGACCAACTCACAACCATCAAAGACTTCTTCCCTGGCAAGCCGAGTAGATATCACATTAAATCGCTCACCAAGTGCGAGGTGTCACAACGCGACCTCGACCGCTGAAGAGGCCGCGACTGCCTTCTTGCGTGCCTCGTCGATCGACGTGCTCCGAGCAATCGCCACACCCATGCGACGACGCCCATTCACCTCGGGCTTGCCGAACAGGCGGATTTGCGTGTCCGGCTGCGCGAGGGCTTTGTCGAGATCGCCAAAGCGAACGTTTTTTGAGGTTCCTTCGACCAGCACGACACTGGAGGCGGCGGGCCCATGCTGGTGGATGTTCGGAATGGGCAACCCTAGAATGGCTCGGGCGTGTAAAGCAAACTGCGAGAGGTCTTGTGACATCAAGGTGACGAGGCCCGTATCATGCGGCCGCGGAGAGACCTCGCTGAAGTAGACCGTGTCTCCTTTGACAAAGAGCTCGACGCCAAAGAGGCCGCGACCACCTAACGCTTCGGTGATCGTACGTCCAATGTGCTGCGCTTCTGCCAGAGCAGCTTCGCTCATGGGTTGAGGCTGCCAAGATTCGCGGTAGTCGCCGTCTTCTTGGCGATGGCCGATCGGTGCACAGAAATCCGTGCCTTCGGCATGGCGAACGGTTAAGAGCGTGATTTCGTAATCGAAATCGACGAAGCCTTCGATGATAACTTTGCCTTTGCCAGCACGGCCGCCTTCCTGGGCGTAAGTCCACGCGGCTTCCACATCTTCAGTCCCACGCACCGTGCTTTGGCCTTTGCCGGACGAACTCATGATGGGCTTGATCAAGCACGGATAGCCAATGGCTTCCACAGCTTCGCGGTAGGCTTCTTCCGTTTCAGCAAAGCGATAGAGTGATGTCCTCAACCCCAAGGTCTCCGCCGCCAGCGTACGAATGCCTTCGCGATTCATCGTGAGTTGAGTCGCTCGTGCCGTTGGGATGATAGTGGTCACGCCCGCAGTTTCCAGGGCGGCTAAGACATCAGTGGCGATGGCCTCGACTTCCGGCACGACGAGGTCGGGCTTCTCCATTTCAATGACATTCCTCAACGCGTCTCCATCTAACATCGAGACCACATGCGAGCGATGCGCCACCTGCATGGCGGGGGCATTCTCGTAGGCGTCAACGGCGATGACTTCGGCGCCCAGACGCTGAAGTTCGATAACGACTTCTTTGCCTAGTTCTCCCGAGCCACAGAGAAGAACTTTTGTTGCCGATTCAGTGAGAGGAGTTCCAAGGGATGCCATGCTGCGAGAGACGGGGTGCGTCGGCTAGTTTTGGCTCACGAGCTGCGACCGTAAAGAGAATTGGCACCCAGAAAGAGAAGAAGTGCTCGAGGGGGGACTCGAACCCCCATGGATTGCTCCATACGCCCCTCAAGCGCACGCGTCTACCAATTTCGCCACCCGAGCAGGTGTTTCAAACCGAGCGATCCATTAATCATATCCCAGGTGGCTCGCAAGTATCTTTTAAGAAATCTCGCGATATCGACGGCTAGTTTTTTCTTATTTCAATGAAAGAAACTCAGCAGCACCGATTGTCAATGTTTGGAAATAATATAAACCACTGATAAATCAGACTCTGAAAGCACCGGAAACTTGAAGCGAATTATAATTACCTTAATGTCGGGCTGCTATGTCTTCGCTTTGGCTCTTTCGTGCCTCAATTTCTGGCCTTATTTTCGCGTTTTGGGTGACGACCAGCCTGGCGACGGAAGCTTATGACCACGGAGATCCCTCTGACATTGAGCAACTCTTGCTAGAGCGAATCAATGAGACCCGCGCCAATCCTGGTCCCACCGCCAACCGGCTAGGAGTGAAGCTGAACGACGCCTTGGCTCGCCAGCCCCTTGTCTTCCATTCCGCTCTGGTTAACTCCTCAAAGGCCCACTCTGATTTCCTGATCGCGAACAACAAGTTCTCCCACGTCGGCGCAGGAAACTCGACCGCACTGCAACGCATGGCAACTGCGGGCTACCCCTTCGGAGGAAGCTATGAGGGCTGGGCCGAGAATCTCGGCCTGCACGAAACTACGGGTTTCACGGATGAGGGCGTCCTTCATCGCACCCAAGACCTCATCTTTAAGAGTGCCGAGCACCGCCAGTGGCTCCTCCAGCCCTTCTTCCGTGAAGTCGGCCTGGGCGTTGTCTTCGGACGAACATCGGTGAGAGGCGCCAAGCAAGACGTCATCGTGATCACGGAGAAGTTCGCGACCAGTGGTGCCTCACCCAATGCAACCAGTGATGGGTCCTTTATCCAAGGCGTTGTCTACGACGATGCCAACAGCAACGCTCGCTACGACCTTGGCGAAGGCATCCCAGGCGTTACGGTAACGCCGAATGCGGGAAGCACGTATCACGGAGTCACCTCGCTCTCTGGTGGATATGCCATCCCCATGGCAGACTACCATGGACCAGTCACTCTGGCCTTCTCAGGAGATTCTCTCAGTCACTCTATCGATATGACGATGACGGGAGGACGGAGCTCGAAGGCCGATCTCCGTAAACAAGAAGTGCCTGAACCTGCCCCTCCGATCTTTGAGGCCGCTCCTCCGGCGGATCCTTCAACCCATGCGGTTCCCATTTTGGAAATCAGCCGAACAGCCGATGAGTCGATCACACTCGCCTTACCCGCCGGCACAGCGGCGGACAGGCCAATGGCCCTCCTTCACTCAAACGATCTACAGAATTGGGTGCCCTTACACGCCTCCCTGGAAGCATCCATCGCATTACCGACCAATTACCGGCAAGGATACTATCGGCTAGTACCGCAACCCTAGAGGCCTGTTGCCATCTTGCGCTTATAGCAGCTACCATTAGGTTCTGACATGCTCAAGACATGCGCAATCCTCCATGCGGGACTAACGTTAAGTTGGAGTAGTCTCGTTGCCCAGGATCGCGTGAGTCCCCTCAGTCCACCCGTGGACTGGAAGCGCTTGGATGCGTTTCAAGGAGCCATCACCCGAACAGCCTTTGAGGGCGCGCTTAAGAAAGTCTATTCCATCGGTGACGCTTACAAACACACGATTGAGATCCACGAAGATCACGCCCGTATTCAGACAGGCGAGGATACATGGACAACGCTCAAATTCTCGAAGAGCAATGCTCTCAAAAGAACCACTCGGCGCTTCTGGCGGAGCCGAAAGGAAATCCTCCCAAGTTTAACTAAAGAACGTCCGCTCAACAGCGTGCGGATCGCTCTGGATCCTGGTCACCTAGGCGGGCCATGGGCACGAATGGAAGAACGCTGGTATGTCATGGATGATAGCGAAAAGCCAGTCACTGAAGGTGATCTCACTCTGATCGTTGCAAAGTTGCTTGAAACACGCCTGGAAGCACTCGGAGCCATTGTATTGCCTGTAAGGGCTTCTAGCAAGCCAACCACGCCTCGGCGCCCGAAAGATTTTGAAGATCTCGCTCGAGAGGACCTAAAACGCATGGGCCTGACAGACCCGCCCCTAAAGTATGCTCTTGAAGCACCACTGGAAGACCGTCGAAAGAGCGTGCAATGGCACAGCGAGAAGTACTTCTATCGCATCAGTGAAATCCGTCACCGCGCGCAAAGAATTAATCAGCGACTTAAGCCAGACATCGCTCTTTGCCTCCATTTCAATGCTGAAGCCTGGGGGGATCCGAGCAAGCCCGAATTTGTGCCGCGCAATCACCTACACTTTCTTATCAATGGTGCCTACAGTAGCTACGAGCTGGGCATGAACGACGAGCGCTTTCAAATGATACTCCGGCTCTTGCAAGGCACGCATACGGAGGAACAAGCTCTAGCAGAGTCCGTAGCGCCACACTTCGCGAGACACACCCAGCTTCCCGCATTTCAATACATTACTAACAATGTCAAGCGACCGAGCCCCAACCCCTATGTCTATGCGCGAAACCTTCTCGCCAATCGCTTGTTTGAATGTCCGGTCCTTTACTTCGAACCGTATGTCATGAATTCCGAAGACGTCTTCGCACGGGTGCAGGCTGGTCTTTACGAGGGAGAAAGAGAGGTCAATGGCATCACCCGTTCCAGTATCTTCCACGAGTATGTCGAAGGCACCGTAGAAGGACTCGTCGCCTACTTCACCACTACCCAGGAAGCGCCCAATGAGTAAGGTTCTCATTGTCGGTCTAGGATTCGTCGGCTCACCCCTAGCACAAGCTCTTCATGCAAAGGGTCATTCAGTCATCGGCCTCACCCATTCTGTGGGATCCACTGAACTCTTGAAACAAACGAGTTCCGCCGAGGTCCGCCAGGCCGACGTCGCTGAACTCGGCTCTCTCAAGCAAGCCGTGCGTGAACCCGTGGATTGGATCGTCCATTGCGCAAGTTCTGGCAGAGGAGGTCCTGACAAATACCGTCGTGTGTATCGCGATGGTCTAGCTAATCTGCGAGAATTATGTCCCCAAGCACGTGTTCTCTACACAAGCAGCACCAGTGTCTACGCCCAACTTGCAGGCGAACTTGTCGATGAAGAAGCTCCAGCCAAGCCAGATCGCGAAACCGGTCAGATTCTACGAGAAACCGAAGAACTTGCCCTCGCCTCTGGCGGCCTTGTCACTCGCTTGGCCGGAATCTATGGACCAGGTCGCTCCTTTATACTTCTCAAATATCTTAATGGCACCGCTGTCATCGAGGGTGATGGTGGACGCTACCTCAACCAAGCCCATGTTGTGGACATCGTTAGTGCGCTCAGCCATCTCATCGAAATCAACGCTAAGGGTATCTACAACATCGTCGATTCCACGCCTCAGACCCAACGTGCAATCTTCCAATCCCTGGCGGATCATTTCCAAGGCGAACTCCCACCCAAGGCACCCCCAGACTATGAGCGTAAACGTGGCTGGACGCACAAGCGCGTTTCCAACGCCAAGCTCCGAGCCACGGGTTGGGATCCTCGCTACCGAAGCTTCCAAGACGCCATCGCCCATGATGCAAGTCTGATCCCGTCCATTCGCGATCTCATCGATCACCAAGACTGACACAGACACTCACGCCTAATGTTTGATCACCACGGGTGTGCCAACCTTTGTCTTCTCATAGATCACTGGCGCAATCTTCCTGGGCATGCGAATGCAGCCATGTGAAGCAGAGTAGGTGGGCACATAGCCCACGTGCATGCCAATGCCAGTGTTGGTCAGCCGCATCCAGTATGGCATGCTCGCCCCAACGAACTTGCCGCCAGGCGGAATCTTGCTCTTCCGTATATCACTCCCAGCAACGCGTCCACCACTCTCGTTGTAGATTACGCCATAGAGATTAGAGCGTTTGTCTTTCTTCTTCCCAATAATACTAAACGTCCCCGTTGGCGTAGGATGCGATTTCTTTCCCGGTGACACAGGCGTATCTATCGCCACTTCGTTAGCCTCGTTTAATACACGTGCACGGCGTTCACTCAGCGTGATCTCAATGCGCGACGTTTCTGGCGTGAGCAGTGGGAGCAATTCTTCATTCTTATAAATGAGACTTTTAATGTTTGGCTGCACCTTAAAAGCTTCATGCGCCTTCTGGTATTTAGTTAGCCCAGGTTCCTCCGGCTCTTCATCCTTTGGGAGCACAGAACACGAGGGGACTAGCAGGAGAAGGAAAGGAATCCAAAACGTCCATTTCATGAAACGCGAACGTGCCACAAGAACGCACGCTGTAAAGTTTGAGCATCAGCGGGAACGCTGCACATAAGCCTTCCCCTGTCGATAAAGCGCTAGTCTCTCCTCTAGTCGTTTGGCCACCCCCATTTGATTGGCAGTCCGAGCCAGCTCGAGAGCACGCTGCGCAGTTACGATAGCCTCGGGAAACCTCCCACCGGCAGCTTGTGCGGCTGCCAGGGTATCAAGCGGCTCCGGCATGTCTCTCTGGCCGACGGCACGAACTTGCAGCGCGAGGCGCTCCGCCTCAGCAGGCTCACGTAAGTTGGAATCGGACGCCGTCGCGAGAAGCCAGGCAAGGCTATTCATCGCCGGAAGATGTCTCGGCTGCAACTTCAGCACCTCCCTATACTGGCCGATAGCAGGCTCATATTCACCGGCATTCTCAAAAAGAATGGCGAGCGCCACACGGGCCTCCAGATGTTGCGGTTGGTATTGAAGAGCACGAATGTGGGCTTGCCGCGCTTTTATCAGTCGCTTCAACTCGGCAAACTGGTTGCCAGCTTCATGGTAGATGCTGGCAACCGTCGAGCGGGGAATCCCATCGCTCCTCCCTGGCTTTGACACGTGATTCTCAAGATAGTTGAAGCCAGCATCCGTTTGATTGATCTCTAACAGTCGGTTGGGAATGGCCAGGAGATCTGCCGCGAGAGGGCGATTCAACCAGCGCCCTTCGAAAGGCACGGCTTCATCACGAAACTTTTCATCGGGGACGGTGGCCAGCTTACGATCCTTCAGCACCGTCGCGACATCAAGTGACCCTTTGTAGAGAACCAGCAATTCTCCCGCAGGATTCACAAGGAGACTGCTAGGCAAGGCAGCTTCGCGTTCGCGTCCCGGCAGAGCCCGCTGCACAACATCAAAGGCTTCCAGAAAAGCGGGAGTAGCTTGTCCTCGAGTAAAGCTCGCGTCTGCCAGAGCAATCGTCTCTACAGCGGTTTCCACATTGACCAGGCACACCCTCACCTTCGCTTGAGCGAGGGCCTCTGCCTGGGCAGAAAAGGCACGTATTTCTGCTAGACAGGGTTGGCACCAAGATGCCCATAGCATGATCAAGGTAGGCTCACTCGCAGCTTCACTAGCATCTTCCAACAGGCCCCTGGAATTGATATAGGGCAAAGGCGGCAACGGAAGCTTTGCGTGGGGCAGTAGCCGTGCACTCGAAGCTGAGTCAACGGTTGCCTGTGGTGCTTGCGCTAAGACGCTCGATAACCGCCTGGGCGCCAATTTCAGGGCACCTCCCTGTGTTAGCTCATAGGTGCGACCTGGAACCACGTGGCCGAAATCCTCGATTTCGCCACCTGGCCAACGCACGCTGACTTGAACATCGGAAGAAGCCTCGGCGATGGGCAGCCCGAAGTGCATTACTTTGCTAGACTGACCAAGGTAGCCTTCGCCTGCACGGATTGTTCGCAACAACCGCTTCCCCTGACTCAAAGTCACGGTTACGCGGGCACCAATCGCATCCCGGTTGCAGTCCGTGCCAGAAAGCTGGAAAGCCACGAACCGTTCGTTTCCATCCAACTGATTGAGCAGGAAACGCAGGCGAGGCGCATTTCGATTCGCCTGCCAAACATCCAAATCGCCATCACCATCCCAGTCGGTGAATGCTTGGGCGCGACTATCAGATGGATAGTCAAAGTCAACCAACGACGAGATATCCGTGAACCGACCGTTCCCTTCATTGAGGTAGCAGAGATTCCGTTCACGACCGCTCCAAGACTTGCCCTCTTCTAGCATCTTCCCCAACGCATCCCACGACCGGAGGTACCGTCGTCCAAGCTGCCGACTAGCCGCATCACTAGGCAGACTGTCAGGAGATTGCGACGTGACCCGTCGCCAGAAGAAACTTCACAAGTCGCCCGTGTCTTCTGCCGAAGTGACCATGCCATTGGCGACGAGCAGGTCTTCGTGGCTATCGTTGTTCACGTCAGCAAAGTGCGAGCTCCAGGCCCAGCGACCCATGTTCACTCCAGCGGGCAGCGTAACGTCTTCGAACGTTCCATCTCCTCGATTCTGAAACAGCGAATTGCCACGGGCATGACGCTTCATCGCTCGGTTTGCCTCCGCATCCAGCCCCTCACGAAACTGACGCTGGTAGGCGATACGATTGCCTGCCGAAGAGAACATATTCCCCACGTAGACGTCCATGAGCCCATCTTGATTGTAGTCTGACCACGATACCGACATGCCTGCTGAGATGTCTTCGACACCCGCGCCCGCCGCAATGTCTTCGAACACGCCGCCGTTGTTCTGATAGAAATTGTTCCGACCAAAGTCGTTTGCCACATAGAGATCCATGTCCCCGTCGTTGTCGAAGTCCTCCCATGAAGCCGCGTAACTAAACCGTCGATTGTTCATATCCATGCCGACTTCCTCGGTCACGTCCTGGAAACGCCAATCACCAAGATTGGCCAAAAGGTGATTCCTCACGCTGTTTTTCGCATCATGATAGGGCATGGGCCGCCCTAAACCTACACTGTCAACACTGTGACTGAAGTAGCCGCAAATGTAGACATCGAGATCACCATCGTTGTCATAGTCCGCAGCAGCCATGGAACGAGCCACCGAGTCCGACTGGGCCACGGCTTTCTGAACAAACTTCGCCTCGCCGTCATTGGCATAGAAGAAGACATGCCGCCCCGCTGCAAACACGAGATCCTGATCACCATCGTTATCCCAATCAACAAGAAGAGCGCTGTTTGTGGACTCGAGGAAATTCACACCCGCTTCCCTCGATACATCGACCGCCGTGCCACCAGCTTGCTGCACAAACAAGCGATTGGGAAGACCACCACTCTCACAAACATACAGGTCATCCAGCCCATCGCCATTGACGTCGCCCACGGCAAGCCCATGAGGACCTGATACTTCAATCCCAAACCTCCATCCCAATCGATCTCGCCAGTGATCGATCCCGTTCGCAAATTGGTCGCGAAAGGCGGCTTCCTTTCCAATCACGCTCCCGGTGGCGTCGGCAAAGAGCGGCAACGCACTGGCTTGGCGCTCGACCCGCTCATAGGAAAGCAACTCCGCAGATCGCAGCGTTACCGCTCCACCACCAGAGATGTCCCAGAGAAGCTTCCACATGGCATTCTCTTGCACCTGCTCAGAAGCTCGATCCATGAGCAGCGAGACTGAAACCTTTCGGTCCGACAGCTCGGTGATATGAACGACCTTAAAATGGGCCTCCATTTGGTTAGGCCAAGAAGCCAGCCATGTTGTTCCGTCTACCGTCTTCTTGGGTACACCTCGTCGAATCTCATAGGGAGGATTCTCGTAAACCAACGGAAGCCCGTCTGCTGTGGTAAGGCTACCCCTAAACTCAGACGCCAACTTCAAGGGACTCGGCCCATCACGCCTCGCACGAACCCAAACGTCAAATGCCTTCATCGTCTTAAGGATGTTGCCAGACACCACTTCTGTAGACCAGCCGTCTTGCGATGGATCCACACGCACCATCTCGCTCTGCAGCGCCGTGTCGAACCGATCCGACGACAATCCTGGCACAGCGCTTAGTTCATTAGAACTTGTAGACACTGATACCGAAGGTTCTCCAGAAGCTCGTGAGGTCGGTTCCTTCTCACCGCACCCGCACACCGCGCCGGCGCAAACCAGCATGACGAGCCTAACTAGGGAGACCATCCGAACATTGTTCATGCATCCATTGACTGGGCCAGATTATTCTTCTCTGTCTCCTACTTCCGTGAGCGCTCGTAGTCATAGACAGCCTTACCCAGGGCAATCATGAATGGTTCGCCGATGGTATCGTATTCGTAGACGTTGTCGTTGTAGATCTGGTTAGCATTCACATGGATGGCAGTAGACAGAAAGAAGGCAATGTCATGGTCTTCATCGACGATGTAGGCATTGTCGATCATGTATCCATAGGCCTGGCCGGATTTATTGTAACAACGTAACGTGTCGCGAATTGGCTGTTTCACCCATCCAAGAAAGTTTTTCACATAGGTGTCTGGTTCCTCCCGAATGGCCGCATCGGTCGTGGCCGCACATTCGCGTGGGAACTGACCCATCGTCGTTTTCACAAACTCGCGATCCGCTGGGGTGAGCCTTAGCCCTTCTTCGCTCGGAAAGTAAACCTCGCGGACCAAGAGATGCTGCTCGTGTAACGGGAAGACGTTCTTATGCGAGAAATCCATGGGCTCATTTACGAGAACGCCTGAATCGAGATAGCCCACGCCTTTGCGCAACGTCTTGCCAGACCTGCCTGCGGGAGAACTCATCAAGGAAAGACTCTCCGAATGAAGCAACTCACCTTTAGAATCGAGAAAACGGATCGGATTAGCGAACGTCATGTGATTCAATCCCAACGCATGGACAATCTGCGTGTCGGTTAGCCCCAAAGCTCGCAGCCGCTGTTGACATTTCTCTTCACCCACAAAGGCAAAGAGACGATTAAACGCTGCATTGTCGCTGACGATAAAGATCCGCCGCACATCCTCCGCGACCGATGACGGCTCACCGTCGTACGGAGGCATCGACATCGTCGTCTCACGGTTCAATCTTGGCCCAGCTAGATTGGCAAGTTTCTCCAGAGCAAAGAGGGCCACTGGAAACTTCACCGTGCTAGCCGGGTAGAAGTAAGTCTCCTTATTCAGATGCCAACCATGCTCAATAAACTTGGGCCCCTCTTCCGTCTTCTCGATCTGCACGTAGAGCACCTGGACTTCGTTCTCCGGCTTGTTAGCGATACTATTAAGAGGTGCAGGTAATTCCGAAAGTAACCGCGAAAGCAAAGGACTATCGTGTGCCTCAGTGAAACTCATGCATAGAAACAGAACAGAGAGCGTCTTCGATAGCCACATGAATCTAGCCTAACCAACTACCCCATCGTGTCCAAGCGTTGTTTCTGGTGGCGGGAAGATTGACCATGTCGTAGCCTTGTCTCATGCGCCGACCCCTCGCATGGCTCCTGCTACTTGCCGTCATTTCCATGGCGACGGGCTGCCTGGAAGTCCATCAGCAGTTCACGATCAATCCAGACCGTAGTGCGAAAGTTCGCGTGAAATTGGCTTTCGATCTCGGTCTGCTCGAACGCGTCCAGGCAGAAACCGGCATCGACATGAAGAATGAGGTCAATGAGGCCGAGGCGACGATGCGCAGTCTTGCTCGGCAATGCATCGCAACCGCGACCGGGGTAGATGCATGGACGGACTACAGCATGGAGATTCGTCCCGGCGAATCCATCACTGTGTGGATGACGGCCTACGTACCAGAAGTCACCCATTTCAAACTAAACCCAAACAACGGCGAAATCCCTAATATGACACTTCGAATGTCACGTAGCGCAGCGAGTGAAGAAAGGTGGAGCGTGATTCTTCCTGGACTCAATGATCACAAAGTCAACGAGGAGGAGCCAGTTCAGACCCTGAGCAATGAAGAGGTCGCTGAGGTGCTGGCGGAACGTCGAACGCAGTTTGATGAAGAGTCGGCAGAGTCCAAGGTGCTCTTTGAATCACTCAAGATCACTTCGGCACTACGATTTCCTGGCAAGGTGGTCAAGACCACCAACGCAACACGGACGTCACGTCAAGAAGTGACCGTCTCCTTCGAGGGAAAGCGCTTCTACGCCATGATGGAAAATATCTTGGCCGACGATCAGTTGGCACCCAAGGCCTTTCGAGATGGAGCCGAACTTCATAGTAGCCTTACCTTGCCCGGTAATCAGATCAATGCGTGGCTCTTTGGAGAGAAAGCTCCCGTCAGTGTCACCGTGACACCAGGCGAGCGGGCTTTATTTGACTATGAGAAAGAGCTCGCTATCGCCAAGGCTTCACCGCCACCCGAGTTTCCTGAAGACGAGTAGTCTGTCAGTAGGCTGGTCATTCCTCTTGGTCGCACTTTGTCAGGCCCAATTCGTTTTCATCAACGAGTTGCACTATGACAATTCAGGAAGCGACGTTGGAGAGTTCATCGAGATCTTCGCGCCTGCTGGCACCGTCCTCGCTGACTATGAACTTGCCCTCTACAATGGAGCAAACAGGCAAGTCTATCGTACCTTTCCTTTGCATGGCATCGTTGCCGATGCCGGTGCGGGCTTCGGAGTGAGGTCATTTGAAATCAGCGGAATTCAAAACGGTGCTCCTGACGGAATTGCGCTTTATTCAAGGGCTGATGGCGGAGTGTTAGAATTCATTAGCTATGAAGGCAGTTTCACCGCTCTGGGAGGCGTCGCTGCTGACCTGGTGAGCGACGAATTGCCAGTTTTCGAAAATTCCAGCGTCGCTGCTGGATTCTCCATTCAACGAGAAGGTTCCGGACGTGAAGCTGGCGATTTCACTTGGGCCCGTCCCGCCGCCGCCAGCCCAGGATTGATCAATCAACGCCAAACGGTGACCGGATCGCTTGATCCTTTCATCAATGTCAGGCTGAACCCAACAACGCTTTCAGAGAGCGCCGGTGACCTGGCTCTCACTCTTAATATTCAAGTTCTGCCAGCCCCCACAAAACCCATAACATTGAACCTGACAAGCAGTCATCCCGCCCGCATATCTGTACCGGCTACTGTAGTCATCCCAACTGGTGGCCAAGCGATCATCCCCCTCAGTCCTATCGATAACGATACGGTCGATGACACACCCAGCATCACTTTGTCGCTAACGGATCCATCTGGAACGCTTACTACCGTAAATACTAATCTCATCTTGCTTGACGATGATCGTGCCATGGCACCGTTCAACGGCACCTTGCGCGTTGCTACTTACAACATCTTGAACGGCGTGGGCGCCCCGGGCACAGCAAGCTATGAGGCAATCAGAGCAAACATCGCTCGCGTAAATCCAGATGTGATTGGCTTTCAAGAAACCTCTGCCGTGGGTGATTTCCGAAACCTAAGATCGCTCCTGTTAGATCTAGGCTTTCTTGTCGACCGCCAATTCCTCGCCACCGAAGGAGATAATTTCGAACACGCGGCAGCGGAGAATGGCCAGTTCACAAGCGATCAGTTTGTCGTCCTCGCCAGCAGATTTCCCATCAAGCGCACGGTCCAGATTGGGCGGGGTGTCGCCGGACGCCGGGAACTCACACGCTACCCTCTTTATGTCGAGATCGATCTACCAGATCTTGAGCGCGACCCGGTCTTCGTTGTCGTTCATCTAAAGGCAGGTCGACGACAGTCCGATCAGTTTCGGAAGGCCGTCGAAGCCTTCCGAGTCGTTCAGTTCCTCCAAGAGCAAGGCTTGGATGGGCGGATTGACCCTTTAGTGCTACTAGGCGACTTCAACGAGAACCGGGAGGGCTCTACGTTTCACACCTCAAGCTTCCAGATTCCGCCACGATTCACCGATGATTCATTCTTGCCAGCGACCTACCGGCTCGGTGCAGATTTGGAAAACGACGTGCCCGCCCTCCGTTATCGAACGTTTCCTGACAGAGCCTTTCAAAGCGCGGGATTCCGAGTATTGAATGCCTTTCATGCGAACGGTTCTGACAACGGCACTTTCATCGATCCAGAACAAGATTCCCCGCTGGACTACATCCTCGTCAGTACAGCCATACGCGCCAATGGCACCGCCCGACCCGAGGTGTTGAACAGTGTGCTCGACCATGCCTTCGACGGATTGCCCAAACAGGGCACAGCACTAACGCCCAACACGGATGCCCGAGCTTCAGATCATCGCCTCGTCTTCGCCGACATCCCACTAACACCACAAGAAAAAGTCACCATTAAACTAGAGGAAGCGAGTATTTTAGAAGTCGAAAGGAGCTCAATTGCCGGACACATCAACATTGCATCTGTATTGGAAACGGATCTCTCGGGAACGCTGACTCTCAGTGCCGATACCCTTGGTTCTCTCACTCAGACTTCCTGGAGGATACCAGCCGGAACACTCACTTCTAGCACCTTCCAACTGAACGCTATCGACGACAACCGCACCGCGCCGGATGTCAATGCCACCCTCACTGCGAGAACAGACGATCGTATCGTTGGACTCACGACGGTGGAAATCCGCAATGACGAGCCCACGGGCAGGGTCATCATCAGTGAGTATCGTGAACCACCATCTGGAATGACAGGGCGCGCCTTGGAACTCTTTCACCCAGGGGACACCTCACTTGATCTCGCTTCCACCCCGTTGCTTCTCTACCGCTACGCTGCCGGCAGCCACGAACGAATCCTCGAATCCAAGATTGACGTCGGGCGCTGGAAACCAGGCACCGTCATCGTGATAGGTGACAACGCCACCCGCACATATCTCTTAGACACTGGCTTCCTACCGGCAAATGCGCTCAGCTTTCCACGGGGAAACGCTGGCACCGCATTCACCCACACGACGGGAGACCTCCTCTTCGTCTTGGACAATATGGGATTCAATGGTGACGACGCCCTCGAGGTTCAGTTAGGCTGGGAACGTGCGGATGTCTTTGGCCGTCCCGGTGAGGATCCCGGCATTGCTTGGGCTGGAAAAGACGTTTCGACACTCGATAGCCATTTAACACTTTTGCCATTTGCCAGCTTTGGCAGCGCGGGCTTCGATGATCCGAGTGGCCGCTTTTTCGCTAGTGCCAACACCACGCCTTTGTTAGGTTTCGGACTTCCACCCTTAGTTGTTCCTGATTACATGAACTGGCTTCTTGAACAGAACGTTCCTCTCAGCCAACGCGGTCTCCTAGATGACGTCGATGGTGATCGACTCGAAAACCTTTTAGAATTTGCCCTGATTCAAGATCCGCTAACGTCGGAAGCTCATCCGATACGATTGATAGATTCGAGTATCGAGTTTATGACGCGACCTTCCGATCACTTGGCATTCGAGGCTGAGGTATCAAGTGATCTTCAGGAATGGCGGCGACTCGACGATGGCAGGACCGACCTCGACGACGGACGCGTCCGTTGGAGCGTTCCTGAGGGACAGGCCAACTATGTCAGAGTTCGCGTTAGACTTCGTTAGAATGAACCTCCTTGCCATAAATGATCCACGCTGCACCACTAAGCAGTTCTTAAACAAATACCCTTCTTCGATTTCCCGCCCACAAACTTCAGAAACTGCTCAGCTTCGGGCCCCCAAATCCGCTCCCTTGCCTTACCAAGGGCCTCCTGAAGCCGTAGCTGACTGCGAAAGAACAACTTGAAGACCTCCTTCACTTCGGCTCGAGCCTCCTTGCTGAACCCAGCACGCCTGAGACCCACACTATTGAGCCCGAAGATACGGTTCCTTTCCGCCGCCATGACGTAAGGAGGGAAGTCGAGCGAACATGCCGTGAGCCCCTGCACCATTACCCGGTCGCCGACCCGAACGAACTGATGAAAGCCCGCACCCGCTCCCAGGAAGTTTCCATTTCCGATCTGCACGTGTCCGCCAATCAGGCAGTGATTCGCAATCACGTTGTCGTCTCCAACTTGCGAGTCGTGACCGACATGGGCGCCCACCATGAAGAAATTCCGTTCTCCTAATGTCGTAACTACACCTGGTTTCGTGCTCCGATGAATCGTCACGTGCTCCCGCAGATCGCACCCAGCCCCAATCTTGACCCCACTGAACTGGGTTCGATCGAAGGAAAGGTCCTGCGGAAAGGCACCCAGCACCGCCCCTGGACCAACTTTGCAGCCTTCCCCAATGTCCACGGTGCCAAGCAGTTGGGCATGTCCACTGACTTCGCAGCCATCGCCAATGGAGACGCCACCTTCGACAATCGCATAGGGCCCAATAGAGACGTCCGCCCCAAGTTGCGCCTGGGAATCAACAACTGCCGTAGGATGAATGGCCATGCTGGAGAGATAGGGCACCAGGATGGCAAACGGACAACTGGAATCCTCAGCCTCAGAGACGATTGCACGCAGAAACGAGCGCTCGCAGGCCTGCCATTTCAATCGAGGGATCAATGCCACACCCCCATATGAGGGCACCATCGGAATCACGCTGCAATTGGACATACGCAGCGGAATCCGTTGCCGACCCGCTCCCCATCGCATGGGAGCGATAGTCCGTTAGGCTAAAATCTTTCCAGCCTTGAGCTTCAAGCGCCTGGGTAAACGCATTGATCGGCCCATTGCCTTCCCCACGCACTATGTGGATACCACCATCGCGGTCTACTTTAGCAATGCACATGACTTTGCCTGGGGCATTCTTGTCATGGACCAGTTCATAGTCCACCAGGCGCAACGGTGTTTCACTGTTGACGAATTCAGAATAAAACGCATCGCGAATCTTTTCGGAGCTGAGTTCTTCGCCTAACTGATCTGCCAAGCTGTTGACCAACAAGCCCACTTCTGGGTGCATCGTCTTTGGCAGATCGAGACCATACTCACGGTCCAGCACATAGGCGACGCCGCCTTTGCCACTTTGACTGTTGATACGAATGATAGCCTCGTAGCTACGACCAATGTCCTGGGGATCAACCGTGAGATAAGGAACAGCCCAGTGCTGCTCGCCAGCATCTGGCTTCTGCAAGTCCATGCCCTTCTTGATCGCATCTTGATGACTTCCCGAAAACGCCGTGAACACAAGTTCGCCCCCATAAGGCTGACGCTCCGGCACGATCATGCGAGTAGTGCGCTCGTAAACCTCACGGATATGCGATAGCTGAGAGAAATCGAGGCCTGTCTCAATGCCATGGCTATTCATGTTCAACGCCACAGTCACGATGTCCAAGTTCCCTGTACGTTCACCATTGCCAAAAAGTGTGCCTTCCACACGATCTGCACCCGCCATCAAACCCAACTCTGTCGCTGCCGTACCTGTGCCTCGATCGTTGTGCGTATGCAGGCTGATGAGCGCCTGATCCCGCCGCGTGAGATGCTTGCAGAACCACTCAATCTGGTCAGCATGCACGTTCGGAGTGAACCACTCAACCGTCGCTGGTAGGTTCAAAATGATAGGTGACTCAACGCTCGGCTGCCAGGCGTCCATCACGTCCTCACAGACCTCCAAAGAGAATTCCAACTCAGTATCCGAGAAGCTCTCGGGCGAATACTGAAAGGCGATGCTCGTTTCAGGTAAAGTCGGGACCAGGCTCTTCACCAACGTCGTCCCATCCACGGCAATCGCCTTGATCTCTTCCTGGCTGGCATCACGAAAGGTCACCCGACGCTGCAACGGTGAGGTTGAGTTGTAGAGATGCACGATCGCGTTCTTCGCTCCCGCAAGACTCTCGAAGGTCCGGCGGATCAAATGCTCACGTGCCTGCACCAGTACTTGCACTTGCACATCATCTGGCACCAACTTATCCTCTACCAAACGACGCATAAATGCGAACTCAGTGTCAGATGCAGACGGGAAACCAACCTCGATCTGTTTGAATCCGATCCCAACTAGAAGCTGAAACATCTCTAGCTTCTCTTCCACAGACATGGGTACTGCGAGTGCCTGATTACCATCCCGGAGGTCCACGCTACACCACAGCGGTGCCTTCGTGATCTCGTGATCAGGCCATTGGCGATCGGGAAGATCGACTTTGGGAAACGGCCGGTATTTAGTTAAACTGTCAGGTTTCATGAGTCTACAAAAGAAGGGATGTTAAAAGGAAGAAAGGACTAGGGCGAATAGTCAGGACGATTGCCCTGAATTACTGCTAGTGAGCCAATCCGGTGCGATCTATGCACGCAAGAGTAGGCCCGCGCCACTAAGTCGCAGGTTGCCGAGGGTCGTCAGGAGTCTGTCTTTCGGCATACCAAACATCGCCAGGAGCCTAGGAACATTTCATGCGCTGTCCACAGGAAACTCTCACTGTAATAGACTCATTCTTCTCCAGCATCCTCGTCCCCACCAGCGGACAGCTCCCAGTGGCGCCCCAAGCAATACGCAATGAAGGCGGCGTAGAGCGCCGAGGCCACCACGGAATAGAGTGCCCATGTCGGAAAGCCAAGCACCACCGGGGGCAACCGATCCGAAGGTAGGAAGAACCACGGCACCGTGAATACCAGTGCCAGAAGCGAGTAGGTATAGAGAGCACCTTTGCTGCGAATCATCACTAAATGCTAACCAAATCACCCGCCATGTCGAGCCCCCAATCATCCCTAACAACGCCCTCAGATCAGCTCTTCTGACGCTCAAATTTCCCTTGCTCGGCCTCTAGTCACTACTTAGAAATTAAAGATGCATTTCACCCCCATGACAATTCGGCGCACGTTCCTTCACGCCGGGGCTGCCTTGGCCCTGTGCCTAGGCAATTCACTCGTGGCGGCCGACCTGAGCACGACCGCTCTCGCCAAACCTGCACCACCCACTGGACACACCCTCTTTACCTCCGTGCCCATCAACAATTCGGGCGTTGAGCTGCCTCCCGTCATGCCTGACCCTAGCAACCCGCTTGGCTTCCTCTATGGCTCCGGCTTCGAATACGGTGGCCTCGCCATGGGCGACGTGAATGCCGACGGCAGACCAGATCTATTCATCGCCGGATCTCCAGGACGCAGCCGGCTCTTTCTTCAAAACGCCGATTTCAAGTTTGAAGACGTCACTGACGCTGCTGGAGTGAACCCTGGGAAAGCTTGGGGCCGCGGCTCCTCCTTTGCAGACATTGATAACGACGGTGACCTTGATCTCTACTTGGCCATCCACGACGCGCCCAATCAGCTGTTTATCAATGAAGGCGTGAGTGACTCCGGCCTACCCAAATTTCGCGAGTCCGCTGCTTCCTACGGCCTCAATTTGAGTGATGCCAGCCTCATGCCGTCGTTCTGTGACTATGACAGGGATGGCGACCTTGACCTCTACCTTCTCACAAACCAATTCCATTGGCCAGGCGGTGCCGTTCCCAAAGACATCATCAAATTGAACAACGGTCGTCCCTATTTGGAACCCAAGCACGCCAAATACTTCCAGCTCGTTTCCGCCGGCAAAGGCAAGGTTACCTACAAGAATCTCGGAAGACGCGACTTCCTCTTTCGCAATGACGGCAATGGTCGCTTCACTGAAGTTAGCAAAGATTCCGGCCTCTCACTTGCGCGAGGGCGTGGCCTTTCCTCAACCTGGTGGGACTATGACGGCGATGGCTGGCTCGATCTCTATGTCGGTAATGACTGGGAAGACCCCGATCGACTTTATCGCAACCAAGGCGATGGCACCTTCAAGGATGTCGTCAAAGAGACCGTCCCGCATACCACCTGGTTCTCCATGGGTTCGGACATTGGAGATCTCAACAGCGACGGCATCATGGATCTCTTCAGCGCCGACATGTCCGGAACCACTCACTACAAACGTAAGATCAGCATGGGTTCCATGAATGCGGAGCAGAATGCTTTCCTCGTAACCGCACGCCCGCCTCAATACATGCGCAATGCCGCCTTTCTCGGCACGGGGACCAAGCGAGTGTTAGAAGGCGCCTATCTCATGGGCCTTGCCAATTCTGATTGGTCGTGGTGCGTCAAGCTTCGCGACTTCGACAACGACGGGCACTGCGACGTCTTCATCACCAATGGCATGGCGCAGAATATCGTCGCCACGGAAACTAGCGATGGCGGCAAACCCGGCGCCGACGATCTACGCAAAGAGCGTAACCTCGCCTTCCGCAACGACGGACATGCTCACTTCAGCGATGTCAGCAAGGACTGGGGCATTGATTACTTCGGCCTCAGCCTAGCATCTTCCTGCGGTGACCTCGATCGCGACGGCGACCTAGATCTCATTGTCATCAATCAGGACGAATCACCCTCAATCTATCGCAACGGCTCCACAAGCAACCGCTGCACCGTGCAATTGAAAGGCACCCTCTCAAACAAACACGGACTGGGTTCTATCCTGACTATCAAAACCGCCACATCCACACAAACACACCAGGCCCTACTTACTAGAGGCTATCTTGGCTCAGACGACCCTATCATAACGATTGGACTGGGAAACGCGAAACAGATTAAGAAGCTCACCGTCAACTGGCCCAGCGGACAGGTCAGCCAATTTGCTAACATTGCCGCAAATCAAGCGCTTGTCATCACCGAAC
>Ga0222717_10000398_pt1 | contig 37559 bp, 50 predicted proteins | sample C33_18DmetaG_FD_165053 | JGI IMG/M metagenome (GOLD analysis project Ga0222717, IMG submission 165053) | Estuarine water microbial communities from San Francisco Bay, California, United States - C33_18D | ecosystem: Environmental > Aquatic > Marine > Unclassified | place: USA: California... | reverse complement strand
CAGCGGAAATTTCACTAGATGCGTGGGTGGCGATGACGCTTTCGGTAAGGGCGGCACATTGACTGGAACTCTTATTAGCTGCCAAACATCTACTACCTTCGAAACGGTTTCAGGTGCTGGTAAAACCCGCCTTTGCCTCGACGGAACATTAACTGAAAACAATCAAGGATAATGACTGAACTCGGTACAGTGTCAATCAATAAGGGTAAGCTCCACGGTCTCTGGTTTGAAATAGACCAGTTCCGTGAGCCTACTCAGGTATCTCCAGACACGAGCGCACCATACACGGAGGACGACAAGGAAGGTCAGCGGTTTACTACATCTTCGACCGGAGAGCAAGTAACTCTGGTCCCAGTTGTCACCTACTCGCTGAACGACGACCCCATTTCATTTGCCTACTCATCAGACAACCCGAGCAAGATTGATGTAGCGCCTAATGGTCAGGTGGTGTTCATGGTAGCACCTGAGTCTACTGATAGTGCAATAATTACCGTCGTTGGAGCAAGCGGAACCGCAACGACCACTCGGACCGTCAATGTTATACTTACACTTTCGGGTGCGTCTGTCATTGAAGTCATTGAGGGTGGAGTAGCTGGCACCGCACGCAAGGCACTTTCCGACCCAATGGACAACGCTCTGACATCAGCCAACCCAGCGACACAGCAAAAGGTTTACACATCGCAAGATCACAGCACGTCAGCATACGTCCGCAACACAAATTTCTTTTTACAGGGAACACACGCAGAGGCACTCACCTGTGCTTCCCCTTGGAACTCTCGTCAGGCTGGCAATCGTGCTGGGACAGCAATTACACCAAGACACGCTATACTAGCAAGGCACTACCCTCTTCACGTAGGGGACACTCTTCGATTTGTCACATCCGACAACACGGTCATCACTAGAACAGTTGTTCAGGCGGGTTCAGTTGGCGCCGCTACTAATGATGCTTGGATGGTTCTCTTGGACTCGGATCTTCCATCTTCAATCACACCGTGTAAGATATTTCCAGATGGATTTGAGGCATATCTACCTGCTGGAGCTTCAAGTGTTGCGGCGTATGCCTTACCCTTACTGGCACTAGACTTCAGTGAGAACGGCATTGTTCTTGATTTTATCGATCAGTATTCCAAGGGTGTCAATAATTCTGGTAGTCCATTTGCATTTTTTGGCGCACCGACAATACCGCACCGACTAGCATTCTACGACCCGATCATATCTGGGGACTCTGGCAACCCAATCTTTACGGTAATTGGATCTGAGTTGTGGTTACTATCTACATTCTTCGGCGCTGGCTCTGGACCATTCTATGGCGGCATGGTTCCAGAACTCAACACGATGATAACAAACCTTGACACGCTCCAAGGCGACATTACGGGCCACACCGTCACGGAAGGCGATCTATCATCTTACACAACTTATTAAACGACTTTAACATATAAATAGCACTATGCCAGACTTAATTGTATCCTCAGACATCGACACGCTCCTAAGCAGTGCAACTAACAACGCAGCACGAACTAATCTTGAACTAGGATCTACTGACACCGTAGAATTTGGGGCACTTGAAACATCTCAGCTCAACTTCCCTAACCTTTCAACCGCAGAGCTTAATGCTGTGACAGATGCGATTGAGGGTGATACTTACTTTGATTCCGACCGTGGTCAGTTTGTTCGCTTCACTGGAGCTGCTTCGTATGAGGTGATTACGTCACGAATAAAACATACTACTGATTCTGTTTCCCCAGTTTCGACTGTGACGCTCGCTAATTCTGGCTTTGTTGATAGTGGACTGCTTAATGCGGAAGCCAATCCCTTCACACCACTAAGCAGTGTTTTGATACAAACGGGGGCGAGTGCAATCGATGGAAGCAACGCCACATCAAACATCGCATATTTATACCACGATGGCTCCCAAGGCGCTGCTGGTTGGTACTCGTTGGGGACATTAGCTCCCAGTGATAACGTCGTCATCCCAGCAAACTCCCTAATCGTCTTTACCAAAAATGGGGTTAAATCTCAAATGATGTCAAATTTTGAGATCGTTTCAGATAATACCTACACGGAACTTTTTGCCGAAAACCTACTATCTGGTTCATCTTACGTAATTACAGTTGGCGTTTCGGCTGCGGATATGCTCAATGGTAATTTATCGTTTAAATCTGACTATAGTGGATTATTTGGAAATGCTAGAGCGTTGTTTACCGCCGATGATCTACAGTCAGGTCAACGCCTTGGGACATTTACTGGAGACTTAGGGGTATCAACGGAGTTTGATTGTGCAAACAACGGTCCATTCGCCTTTGATAGTCCAAATTTAGGTTACTATCACTTTACCTTTAAGATCACCCCATCTAGCGCAGGTACTTTATCTTTCTCAGTTAAACAAAAAAGTTCTAACACTTTACCCCTATACATCAATAAGACGGAAATCAGCATAGCACTTGAGACTGATTAATTAATATGAAACTCACTGTAAAGCAACCCCTTCCCTTTTGGGCTAAACTCACAGCCAGTCCCTTTTCGGGTGAGCAGGTTGCTGGAACATCAGCTACGTTGACAGAAGACTCTCATTCCATCACTAGGATTACGGGAGCGACCTTGGCGGATTCATATGTAATCGAATGGAGTGTGTTACACCCTAAGGAAGAAGACAACTATACCGCCACATTTTCATCAAGTGATGAGGGTGTAGCAACGGTGGATACGTCTGGGAAGCTTACGATTGTCTCGGATGGTGAAGTGTTGATCACAGTTACAGTAACTCGCACGTCAGACGGGGTGTTTATTACTAACTCAGTCCCCGTTGACGTAGATATTACCGCAAGCACTTCAATTGACTATATCGAGAACGCGACAGGCACCGCGGGGAAGGCGTTTGATGATAGCTTGAATGCCCTAATTTCTGGCGAGACTCCATCATCGGCGAAGCCTAGATTCTCAAGCCGCGATCTTGGAACAAAAACATTTAACCGAAATCCTGACTTCTGGGGTGTTGGTTTAGATGGGCTGTCCGCAATAAGTCCAAATAATAGCCGCAACCAGAATCGCAGAGCTGGCACAGCTATTACGAAGCGGCACATCATTTGCGCAGCGCACTATCCATTGGCCGTGGGTGATACAGTGGACTTTGTGGAAGACTCAAGTGGGTCAAACGTTGCAGTTACTAAAACAATCATTAAGGCGAAAACACATCCCCTATATGCTGGGCAGGCTGGTGGATATTGTTATGATATTCAAATCTGTCTACTTGATTCGGATTTACCTACCGAGATAGAGGTGATGGAGATAATGCCTTCGGATGCTGGAGACTATACGGGCGAATATAATTGGATGGCATCGCAGGGTTGCTCGTTCGACCAAGAGCAAAAGGGACTTTCTACACTACACAGTATTTTATCTCCTGGGTATTACTACGGAACAGCATTGGCGGATCACTGGTTCAATCATCTGCCACCCGTGATGATGTTGGTCGGGGTCTCATATATTCCTAACATATTGGGATACACATCCCCATCGGATTCATTCTCTCCTAAGTTAGCACTTGAAACGGATGAGCACTACACCTTTGCGGAAAAGAATATCACTGGTGACTCAGGCGCTCCACACTGCTTTGTGCTTGGCTCAAAATTGCTGCTAATCGGACTAAACACAACCCCAACGGGTGGGACGTATCTGCCGAACAGAATCTCAGAAATCAACCAACTGATACTCGACGTGGATGCACTTGCTGGAATCTCCACGGGCTACACTGTCACGGAAGCAGATCTATCATCTTACCCAACTTATTAAACGGCTTTAACATATAAATAGAACTATGCCAGACCTAATTGTATCATCAGACATCGACGCACTGCTACAAAGTGCAAACACAGCTTCAGCACGAACTAATCTTGAACTAGGATCTACTGACACCGTAGAATTTGGGGCACTTGAAACATCGCAGTTCAACTTCCCTGACCTCACAACATCGGAGCTTAACGCAGTAACGGATGCAATTGAGGGTGATACTTACTTTGACTCTGATCGTAGTCAGTTAGTGCGATTTACTGGTGCATCTTCGTATGACGTAATCACATCTAGGTCATATGAGCCTGTTATTAACACCACGCAAGGGGCAGCTCTAACCCTGCAAGAGTCCCGCCTGTTTGAGTCGGGCTTATTCCCTGTCACTACCAACATTGCAAGCATACAGGCGAGATGGGAAATAGGCACAGCAAAAGATCCTTCCTCATGGGCGCCAACCCCATACATGTATTATGGAGATACGTTTAATAATTGGCTTGACGCCTCCAATCCAGTAGGGCCAATAACTGCTGCTGTTTTTACCCCAGATACCTTGATGCAATTCAAGCCCACTGTGGGTAATAGGTCGCCGCTGGTATGGAATAACTATATCACAAACACGACAACACCAGTTGAGTTAGTGTCATCTGCCCTGAAGAGCGGATCTACCTACGAGTTTGAGTTTCAAGTGAATTATTTAGACTTAGCCCTGGATAATGCAAAACTGAGCGTCTTGTTCAGTGGATTATATGAGGACAGCGGTTACTTGCGTGCAATTAACCTTGACACAGAGACGGGACTTTCCTTACTGGACGTAAGTATAAACGCCCCAGAGGAGTCAAGCGTTTTCACTATGGGGGAAACTACGTTTGCCGCTAACAGTGGATCTAATTTTGGTTCATGGATTGTTCGAGGGGTATTGACGCCATCATCCGACGGAACGCTTTCGTTTAAACTTGCACAAAATCAGGCAAACATCGACCATCTTTTTTACTCAGTTCCTACAATGAAAATCACGCTTCTGACGGACTAGTATGAGATTCACAGTAAAACAACCTTTTCCTTTTTGGGTAGCAGTCGTCGCGACTCCTTTTTCTGGTGAGCAAGTGGCGGGAACTTCCGTCAATCTGACCGAGGATTCGCATAATATTAAGCGCATTACAGGCGCAACCCTAGCTGATTCGCACGTTATAAACTGGGAGGTTCTGCACCCAGAAAAAGATGATGCTTACACCGCTACATTTACTTCCAGTGATGAAGGTATTGCAACTGTCGACGCTGACGGAGTTTTGTCTGTTGTTTCAGGTGGGTGGGTCACAATTACGGTCACGGTAACACGTAGCTCGGATGGTCTCTTCGTGTCAAAATCTATTGCTGTTTTAGTGGGCGTATCAGCTGGGTCATCTGTTGATTATATCGACAACACCGCAGGAAGCGCAGGAAAGGCTTTTAGCGACGCAATGGACGCTCTAATTTCTGGAAAAAACCCAACAGCGTCGAAACCCAGGTTTTCAAGTCGCAACACATCCACACATACCTTTACGCAAAATGATGACTTTTGGGGTATTGGTTTAAATGGATTGTCATCCATCAGCCCTAACAACAGCAGGAGCGGATCCAGCAGGTCTGGAACCGCATTGACGAAAAGGCACATCATTTGCTCAGCACACTACCCGCTCGCCAAGAATGACACGGTTGATTTTGTTGCTGATGTGTCGGGGGAAACAGTGGCAGTGACACGTACTATCCAAGAAGCGAAGACACACCCTCTTTACGCAGGGAGTTCTGGGAGTTATTCTTACGACATGCAAATTTGCTTACTTGACTCAGACCTGCCTTCGGGGATTGACTTTATGGAGGTGATGCCGTCTGACTCGGAAAACTATACGGGGGAATACGCTTGGATTGGTTCGCATGGTTGTGTCTTTGACCAAGAACAGAAGGGGCTTTCCTCTCTACACGGGCTTCTTACAGATGGTTTATATTATGGGGAGGAACTAGTAGATCATTGGTTTGGTCACCTAACCCCTCCTTCCATGCTTACTGGACTACTATACCGACCCGATCTTTTGGGTAAATCCTCGACATCTGACAGTTTCTCGCCCCCGCTGGCTCTTGCGACCGATGAGCACTATACTTTTGCTGAGAGAATTGTTGCAGGGGATTCTGGCGCCCCCAATTGCTTTGTGCTTGGCTCAAAATTGCTGCTAATCGGACTAAACACAACCCCAACGGGCGGGATTTACCTTCCTAACAGAATCCCAGAAATCAACCAACTGATCCTCGATGTAGATGCACTTGCGGGAATATCCACGGGCTACACTGTCACGGAAGCAGATCTATCATCTTACCCAACTTATTAAACAGCTTTAACCCACCAACATATGCCAGACCTAATTGTATCATCAGACATCGACACACTGCTAAGTAGCGCAAACACATCTTCAGCACGAACTAATCTTCAACTAGGATCTACTGACACTGTGGAGTTTGGGGCACTTGAAACATCTCAGCTCAACTTCCCTAACCTTTCAACATCGGAGCTTAACGCAGTAACAGATGCAACTGAAGGTGACACCTACTTTGATTCCGACCGGGGGCAGTTCGTGAGGTTCACTGGCGCGGCTTCGCATGAGGTGATCACAGTGCGCGGCAAATATATGACCGATTTGGTTGCACCCGTTGCGACTCTAACACTTTCGACTTCGGGATTCCTTGAAGCTGGGTTGGTTGAGCCGGAAGCGAACCCCTTTTCCCCTGTCACTTCTGTAAACATAAAAGTTGGAGGTAGTAACATTGACGGTTCTGGTTATTCCAACACCTCCTCATACTTCTACCACGATGGGAGTAGTCCCATAGTGGGGAACACTGCTGGTTGGTATAAAGTCGGAACACTCACCCCAAGTGATGCGGTGTCTGTTCCCTCCAATTCGCTTATAGTATTTAACAGCAGTGGAAAGACGCCTTTTACCTCAAATTTAGAGATTGTATCCGACAATACCCCTAATGAACTTGTTTCTGAGGACTTGCTGGCGGGGGCAACTTACTCAATCACAATTGCCCTTGCTGCGTCTGATATGCTAAATGGCAATCTGGTGTTTGCGTCCGATTACACAGGCTTATTCACTGATGCTAGGGCAGTGTTTACCGCAGATGACACAAAGTCTGGCGTTAGGTTGGGGACATTCAGCGGCGACCTGCCTCCTTCCATTGACTTTGAAATGAGTGAGGGGGGACCTTATGGCTTTGATAGTCCAGCTATCGGCTACTACACATTCACTTTTAACATTACCCCATCCAGCGCAGGGACGTGGTCTTTTTCGGTTAAGCAAGGCGGTTCTAATATATTGCCGATTTACATATCAAAGGCTGATGTGATTGTAACCCTTCTGACGGACTAGTATGAGATTCACTGTCACGGAAGCAGATCTATCGTCTTATCCTACTTATCCTTAAATCAGTTTAGTGTATTTTATAGTGTACAATACCACCTAGGTGTGGTATAATATATACTATGGAAAATACAGTTAGTGATGTACGCAAAGTGTTCGTACAAAAATTCAAAGACAACGAGTTTGTCACAGATAAGACAGGTGTAAAAACGATTGAGATCATCAATGCTTCGTTTGTAGCAGATGAAGTAGCTATCTTCGGCACACCAAATCAAGAGTATATCAACCGCGAGATTCAGTGGTATAGATCTCAATCTCTCAGTGTAAATGATTTAGTACCAACTCCTGAGATTTGGAAAATGATCTCATCTGACGATAACATGATTCATTCAAACTATGGTTACCTCGTACATAGCGCACTAAATCACCATCAGTATAAGCGTGTCCGTGAACAACTTTCGTTAGACCAAAACTCACGTCGTGCTGTAATGATTTACACACGACCGACAATGCATATTGAATATAACATCAATGGCATGTCAGACTTTATTTGCACAAATGCAGTACAGTATCTTATTCGCAACGACAAGCTTTACGCTGTTGTTCAAATGCGGTCTAACGATGTTGTATTCGGTTATCGTAACGATTATGCTTGGCAAGCCTACGTGCTTCAACAGCTTGCTAAAGATCTAAATGTTGACACCGGTAAGATCCATTGGAATGTTGGTTCTCTACACGTGTACGAACGCCATTTTAAGTTCATTGAAGATTACGTTGATACTAGAGAAAGGTCGGTCGACACAATTAAGCTAGCCGATGAGGCTATGAGCAATCATAGCCGTGCTGTAAGTGAATTTTATGATTAAGATGAAATTCACCGCAAACGAATTAAACCAAGATCACTATGTGCGGCGTGCTAAAGAAGAAGCCTCGCAGATTTATAATAAATCTAGCACACGAAGATCCCGCGAATACGTTGATATACTTCAAACTACCTTATATGGCCACGCGCCAGAAGTCTATCTTATCGATGAGTGTGGGTTCACTGATGACGATCGTCCTTACAAAGATGTGATTGACCCTAATGGAAATCACGTAGAAGTAAAGACTACCGAAGGCGACTACTATGTCCCATTTGTTCTAAAGCGCGCAAACGAAGCAAAACAGATAACATGGAAAAAGTACCCGGATATCCTCTACATTTTTATCGGCGATAAGCAAACAGGCGATTACGAATTGAATGGAATATACGAATGGAACGGCGCACAATTTGTTGTACAAAACTAATCAAATATATTATAATAGAAGCATGAAGTCAGAAAAAGAATCAATCAAAGTTTTGCAAGAATGTGCAGAACTACAAATCAAAAAGTCCAACGATTATCAAAACCCGAATAGTCGTATTAAACAAGCTGATTACTATCCGCGTGGAGTAGCGTCTATTCTTGACATTATTCACGCTAAAGTGCTTCGAATGCAATCAGTTCTTGAAGCGATGGAAAATGACAAAGACTACGAACCAAACTTTGAATCTGTCGAAGATTCGGGTAGGGATCTCATTAACTACTCTTCATTCCTTGTTGCATACATGCGTAATGGCGTCGAAGGTCAAACCACTGACCGCGATTTCCTCAACCGCAAAATTACTCTTGATGAAAAATAAGTGGAATAAAAGATATTTAGAATTAGCGCGGTCGGTGTCAACGTGGTCAAAAGATCCTTCAACTCAGTGTGGAGCGATATTTGTAGGTGAAGCTGGTCAAGTTTTATCTCAAGGCTATAACGGATTCCCTAGAGGAATGGATGATAGCGATGAGCTGTATGATGATCGAGAAACAAAGTATGATCGAATTGTTCATGCAGAAATGAATGCCATCTACAACTGCGCTCATAGTGGTGTTTCACTTAATGGTGCAACGCTGTATGTCCACGGTTTGCCCTGCTGTCACGAATGTTCTAAAGCTATTATTCAAGTTGGTGTCAAAGAAGTCGTTATGAGTGAAACTAATAATATCAGATGGAATGATTCATGCGGAAAAGGAATGGACTTTCTTGAAGAAGCTGGTGTAAAAATAACGTACGTCAAATAAAGATAAATAAATTTATGAAAAAAATAGCAATTATAATGGGCCGCGGGATCGAAGGTTGCGGCGTAACAAAGTTTACCATCGAACAGTGTAAGTATTACGATCGCAATGGATACGATTATAGCGTATTTGCGTCAAAGGATAAATCATGGACACGTAAAAACGCGCATAGCACAGACAATATACACCAACTCAAGTTTGCAAAAGACGAAGAAGTTGATGAAATGATTACGAATATCAATAAAGCCGATATCGCAATTATCAATTCTCTCCCTGCGCTAAGCTTAAAGGAAAAAGCGATTGAGAACTTTAAACGTATGTTAAGTGAAATTAAAGTTCCCGTGGCTCTTATTCAACATGATCATGCGATGCAATCGATACGCCGCAATGGCGCTTTGAACGAAGCTATCGAAAGAGCTAACATTATTTTTGTACATTCCACAACCAACGACTTCGCAAAGTACGCTGGAGAAAAGGTGGGATCTCAGGTTACACTCTTCGGCGAAGAAGAAGGTACACCTATTGTCGCATTTCAACCAGGAATGTTCTTTGACGAAGTGAAAGAAAGATACTGGAAAGATGCCGCGGCAGAAGATATGATGCACCATAAGTGGATTGGCAGAACCACATCGTGGAAAGGCTACAAAGAAATGTTTGCATTTCATAATGACTACTTAAAACAGAACGACATGTTAACTACATTTGAAGGCATTGAGCGCTCTCCAGCGTATCTAGGCTTTAGAGAATTATCTGCCTTTGAGGGTCTATTAGGTGAAGATCCTAACACCTACGATTTAAGTGGTGCGTATGGCGAGGATGTACACGTTTTTGGCCCATACATCCAAGAAGAAATGCTCGAAAGAATGTCAAAAGTAGGTTTTGGTTATCAGCTTTCGCGAATGAAACCTCACTTTATTCAGCGCTCTGTTGAGTACACCCACTGCGAAGTTGTTTGTACTGGCACGATTCCGGTTTTCAATAAAAAGTATGGCGATGCTTGCACTCACCGCCACTATGGCAAAAAGTTTACAGAGTGTGAAAACAGCGGAACCATTTGGTTTGACGAATATAACTTTGACGAAACACTAAACCAAATGTTAGAACTCGATGATCCTAAGAAACGAGATCAAATGCGCAAAGCCGCCTTCGAGTTTTACAAATTGCACCAAGACGCATCATACACTTTTAACGATATCATGGAGAACATAAAAAATGTCATATAGCTACGCATCAATCGTACCACTCATCGGTGGTGAAACAATCTAAATTAATTTTAGTCTGTGTGCTGGAATCGTATAAATAAATCCATGAATACAAGCACACAGACTAAAACTATAGGAGAAGTATATCACATACAGAATCCTGCTAATCCATCTATCGACGAAGGATATATCGGGGTTGTAAAAAAGACAAAGGGGAGCTATAAAAGGTTTAGAGAACATTCGGCTTGCCGAGGTCGAATAATGCATCATCATATCCGTACAAATAACGTCACTGAAGATTATGTTAAAGTATTATTTGTTGGTGATATCCAGGATTGTTATGATTTTGAAAAAACTCTTCGGCCAAAGCAGTTAATGGGATGGAACATCGCATCAGGCGGCGGCGGGCCTTATTATTCCACAATAGACGATTTATCAAAAATGAGATCAGAATCACAGTCAGCGCGTATGCAAGATGAAGCTTTAAAGAAAAGACAATCTGACACGTTTAAAGAAAACTACTATAGTAATTCAACTGCACAAGAACTTAGGTCCAAACGCGCAAAAGAACACATGGCTGATCCTGAAAAAAAGAAGAAGTGCTTAAGCGGCATGCACAAAAAAATCGTGTGCCCCTATTGCAAATTTGAAACCAACGCAGGTAATATGAAAAGACACATCAAGGCGAAACACCCAGAACAAAATGACGAAAAATAATTATACACACGCGGCTATTGTGCCTCTTATTGGCGGACTACCGCTTGGAACAGAAAAGGTTTTTGGCAAAAAGCCCGAGTACATCTTAACGTATTCGGCCTTCGGCGCTAATGATTCACAGTACGTTGCTTATCATAATGGCACAGTACCATACTACAGAATTGACGAGAATGAAGTCCCTTCATCGCTTAAAGCGGTAGACGTTATTGGCGCCACTTGTCCTTGCGCAGGTTTGTCTTCTCTAAGCCCATCATCTTCATCTGATAATAAAGCAAATGATTGGATGGTTGAATCTGCAAAATACGTTTTGGGCGAAGTAAAACCAAAAGTGTTCTGGGGCGAGAACGCACCACGTTTAGCGTCAAAGATGGGTGAACCAATCGTTAAAGAGCTAAGAAAGGTTGCAAAGGAAAACGGCTATAAAATGTCTTTATATAAGACTAAATCTAAACTTCACGGTTTAAGCCAAACCCGCGATCGTTCATTTTACTTCTTTTGGAAAGGTGATGAAATACCTTATATGAATTTTTATCGTCGTCCTCACGAAAAAATCGAAGACACTATTAGAAACGCTTTCGTGTCTGATGATGATCCAATGAATGAGCTCACAAATAAGAACAAGCCTAGTGATAACCCATTCTATAAGTACGTGCTTGAAGAGCTTGAAGGCGGCATTACTCACAAAGAGTTTCAGAATAAAATTGAAAAAACCACAAACCCTTTAGACTATTTAGAAAATCGCGGGATTGAATACGACGAAGTTTCTGAATGGATGGCGGCTAACGGTTTTGATAAACAAGCTAAACGCTGTTTGGAGATCCATAAGAAACTCAAATCAGGCGGTAACATCATGAGGAAGACTACTGAAATTCCTAAGGATTACATCGGTGCGTTTGTGGGTCATATGCCTATGTGTTTAACGCACCCCGACGAAGACCGTTATCTTACTATCCGCGAATGTATGGCTATTATGAAAATGCCATCCGACTTTCAGCTGCAAGGCGGTAGAAAAAACTTAAACATGATTTGTCAAAATGTCCCAGTGACAACTGCTGAAGACATGGCACAAAACATCCACGATTGGTTAGACGGCAAATTAGATACAAAACAGGCTGAATTTGCAATGTTTGATAATAAAACATCTGCCGTACAGTACGAAGACGTGCCTCAAACCCTTGAATCATTCATTTAAGAGTGTACAAAGGTCGTAAACTATGGTATAATATAGCTACAATCAAATAAGGAAACAAATATGTCACTACTAGAAAAACTAAAGAAATCAAGCCGCACCACAGGAACCGAAATTCTATCAGAATCAAAGTTCTTTTCCGAAAAGGAAATGACTCCAACCTCAGTGCCGATGATTAACGTCGCACTCTCTGGTTCCACTAAGGGTGGTATCTCTTCTGGACTAACAGTGTTAGCTGGTCCAAGTAAGCACTTCAAAACATCGTTTGCCCTTCTAATGGCAGGTGCTTATATGAAGAAACACAAGGAGGCAGTTCTTATGTTTTATGATTCAGAGTTTGGATCACCTCAATCGTACTTTGAGAGCTTCGGTATTGATACATCCCGTGTGCTACACACACCAGTTACTAATATTGAAGAACTAAAATTTGATCTTGTTCACCAGCTTACTGAAATCGATCGTAAGGACAAAGTAATTGTTGTGATTGATTCCATCGGTAATATCGCATCAAAGAAAGAGATCGATGATGCCGAAAACATGAAGTCAGTTGCTGATATGACTCGAGCAAAAGCTCTTAAAGGTCTATTCAGAATGATTACCCCATTCTTGACACTGAAGGATATTCCTCTATTGGCTATCAATCATACGTATCAAACACAAGAAATGTTCTCAAAGGCAGTAGTTTCTGGTGGCACAGGTGTGATGTACTCAGCCAACGATGTATGGATTATTGGCCGTCGTCAAGAAAAGACAGGCACCGAAATCTCAGGTTATCACTTTATCGTTAATATCGAGAAGTCTCGCTTTGTAAAGGAGAAGTCTAAGATTCCAATTAGTGTAAGTTGGGACGGCGGTATCGAGAAGTGGTCAGGTCTATTAGATCTCGCTCTTGAAACAGGCTATGTCGTTAAACCTAAGAATGGTTGGTATATGGCGATGAATCCTGCAACAAAGGAAGAATTGAGTGGAAACCTTCGAGCTGCACAAACAATGACTGAAGAGTTCTGGACAAAAATCTTTAACTCTACTGACTTTGAAACAGCGATTGAAAACCGATACAAAGTTGCTCATGGCGCAATGCTGGAAGAGCTTCGTGTAGAAGATGAACCAACGATTGAAGATGAGTAATTTAGACAATATGATCAGCTTTGTCGAAAGGCCTGATAGCGAACTCTACTCTGTTAAAATAAAAGTTGGCACTTACAAAGACGTAATATACACATACGGTAAGGTTAACATCGCAGAGGACGAGGCAAACGATCGACTAAAGGTTTCATTCGATTACAGGATAGAAGAAGTACCTAAACACACAAATAAGAAAAAGCTAGAAAAAAGTGAAGAGTTCAAAAATTACATTGGTAATATTTTAACCAATCTAATTGAAGAAAAACAACATAATGACGAACTTACAGACAATAATACTCAAAACGCTAACTAACGATGAAGAATACTGCAGAAAGGCATTGCCTCATATAAAGGCTGAGTATTTTGAAAACGAACATAAGCCTATCTATGAGCTTATACTAAAGTTTTTAAGTAAGTTCAATAAGCTTCCTAATTCACCAGCGCTTGAAGTTGAGTTTCAAAAGTCTGATTACGTAAATAGATCTGATAGGAACGAAATACAAAGCCTCATTGTTGAATTAAAAAATTACGAGGAGGTTGAGCGAGATTGGCTACTAAACTCTACCGAGGAATGGTGTAAACAAAGAGCGGTGTACCTCGCAATCATAAAATCGATTGGTATCATCGATGGAAAAGAAGAAAACTTAACCGATGGTGCCATCCCCGGTATTCTGTCCAAAGCGCTTAGTGTGTCTTTTGATACTAACGTTGGTCATGATTATTTCGAAAACGCAGAAAAACGATATGATTTTTATCATCTTCAGGAAGACAAAATACCTTTTGATCTTAGTATGTTTAATACAATTACCAAAGGTGGTGTCTCAAACAAAACACTCAATATTATTCTGGCGGGTACAGGTGTTGGAAAGTCTTTGGCGATGTGTCACTTCGCTTCTGCCAATCTCACCGCAGGACAAAACGTGTTATATATCACCATGGAGATGGCAGAAGAAAGGATTGCTGAGCGAATCGACGCAAACCTATTTGACGTGCCGATTGATCAGCTCGAGACGTTGCCTCGGGAACTATTTAATTCCAAAGTTAACAAACTCAAATCAAAAACTCGCGGAAAGCTTATCGTTAAGGAATACCCAACCGCATCCGCACACGCCGGGCATTTCAGAGCGCTATTAGATGAACTTAAGCTTAAGAAAGACTTCAAGCCCGACGTAATCTACATTGACTATCTAAATATTTGTGGAAGTTCTCGTATGAAAGGCCTGGGAGGATCAGTAAATACTTACTCTCTCATTAAGGCGATTGCTGAAGAATTACGCGGTTTAGCAGTTGAACATAACGTACCTATTTGGTCTGCAACACAGGTTACTCGAACTGGATTTGGTAATACAGACGTAGAACTTACTGACACCTCAGAATCATTCGGTTTGCCAGCAACTGCGGATTTAATGCTTGCTCTTATATCAACTGAACAACTTGAAGGCATGAATCAACTGATGGTAAAGCAACTGAAGAATCGATATAACGATCCTACTCAAGATAAACGATTTGTAGTTGGTATTGATAGGTCTAAGATGAGACTATACGACGTAGAAGATTCGGCACAAACGCTATCAAGTGATGAAATAAACACATCACCAGCAACAAACTCAGACTTCTCAGCGTTTAAGATCTAATGTTCGTATCAGTTACAGGCTCTGGAAAGGTTAAGAGAAAAATGGTCGATGACCTCGCTCGCTTCTCTCTTGACCTCCTCGCCCCTCGTTTAGTCGATAAAATTGAAGTAGACATCTTGCTTATACGCGATCTAAGAGGTAAAGAAGAACTTGCAGGGGATTGTACATGGGAAGATAGTTCGTATCGTCCTCGCGAGTTTACTGTTCGGGTGGATTCTTCTCAAACACCCCAAGAAATGCTTGAAACAGTTGCACACGAAATAGTGCATGTGAAGCAATTCGCTAGAGGTGAACTGCAAGATCTTTCTAGAGATGTCAACTTGTGCAAATGGCAAGGCAGCGTAATTAAGTGTAATGCTGTGCACTATTACGACCTTCCATGGGAGATTGAAGCTCATGGAAGGGAAAGGGGCTTGTTTATACGATGGTTCGAACAAAGCCAATGGAAAAATTGCAAATGGGCTAAATATTAAAGTTCGTATTATTATAAATAGAACTAAACAACTTAACACACTATGGGAGCTATGCTAGAATTTAAAGATTATATCACAGAAGAACTATCGACTGGTTCGCTTGAAAAGGCGTCAACCATCATTTTAAAGTATTTGCGCAAAAAGACAAGTATTAAACAAATCTTTGTAAATCAGGGGTTGGAGAAATTTAAAAACTCTAACGGCGCTGGATATGGGGTAAGGTTTTATGCTCCGGGCAAAAAGATAGAATCGTGGAGATTCAACTGGACGAATGTTGGATCAGCCAATAGCAATAATCTGAGTTCGATTGACCTCTGGAATGGTTCTACTCAAGGTGCAAATTATCATATCGCTTTTGACCGTGATGTGTCTTTAGTGCAAGTACTTCCACAACTTGCCGATATGATTAAGAGCGGTAAGATTAAAACTGGTAAGTTTGTAACGTACCCGACTGATACGCCTCTCAACGAAGGTGTTGAAGAAACTCTAGCAATGCTAACTGAAGCGGTTGATCCTGAAGATGCATATGATAATGTAGTATCACTTATTTCGAGTCCAAACTTCACTAAACAAAAGGTGTTTAAAGTTTGGAAGTCGGTTGGTATCAAAATCTTTGACGAAATGGAAGCGCAGAACCCGGCTATTATTAAAAAGGTTGGAAGGCAGTACGTTTGGAAAGGAAGTAAGAAAGATATCACTAAGCTTCTTTCGCAAAGAAGCAACATCTTACAATCGATTGGAACTGTGTCAGGCTCAGTCCGAGGTGGATCTGCAAAGGAAACATATTCTCACAGCTCACAACTAGATGAATTAGAAGCAGACCGCGAGAGACTAACATACGAAAAGCAATTGACTGACTTGGAGAATCTAATTAAGATGACAGTGTCAGGCGCATCAAATGCGCTCTTTATTGCAGGCCGCGGCGGTATTGGTAAGACATTTACAGTTGAAAAGGTTTTAGCTGAAGTAGGTCTATCTGATGGCGATGGCTACTTCAAGAATACTGGTACCGCATCTGCTGCTGGTATCTACTCACTCCTGTTTAAAAACCAAGACGGCGTTATTCTTTTCGATGACTCTGATGATGCACTGAAAGATCAAGAAGCCCGCAATATCTTTAAAGCAGCTACTGATACTAAGAAGATCCGTAAGTTGGTTTGGAATAAAATGGGGAAGAACGTTGTTGAGCCTGACGAATACGAAGATCCACAGGAATTGATCGATGCCAATTTGATCCCTCGCTACTTTAACTTTACTGGTAAGGTTATCTTTATCTCGAATTTGAAGATGGACAAACTTGATCCTGATGGCGCACTTCGTACTCGAGCGTTTATGATCGAGATTGATCCTACTGAAAGTGAGATCTATGACTTCATGGAGTCTATTGTAGGTAAGATCAAACTAGATGGCAGCTTTGAAATGGACTTGAAGACACGTAAGTCTGTTGTCGAAATGTTGCGCAAGGGTAAGTCTAAACAGTCTGCCAATTTAAGAAAACTCTCTCGCGCTTTGAACATGATGGCTGGTACTATTAAGTCCGGCGTAAGTGTCTCTGAAGGCGAACTCACTCGCATGATCGAAACATACGCATAATGTTTAATCTAAAGTCTTTTCAAACATTTCTCGACGAAGGAACAAAACTTGTACCCGGCGAACTTAAAAAGCCAGCAACAGGTGGACCTAACGCAGGATCGGCTAGAACAGAAATCTTAGCAAATAAGATCCGTAAACAAGAACCTCTTACGCTTGCAAAGGGCGGAGAATTTCTTGTTGTTGGTACCCAAGAGGCTTTGGCATCGATTGAGCAATTCAAACAAGATGGTAAAGGGTTTAAGCTTATTGGTAAAGGCGGTTCTGAAATATCCATATCCGATCTACTTAAAACACCAGAATTTGGTGGAGGAGCAGGCGCTGGAGGTGGTACCGCAAGTACAGCAATTGGCGAATCTGCACAATGCGTTTGGATGGCAGCAATGCTCGATATTGGCTATGATATGCCAATGGAAAGTTTTACTGATAAAGTCCTCACTAAAGCGTTTAAGATGGTTAGTGTTGGCAAGACTTCTCTTAAAGAGATTTTAGCTATTGACGAAAGTTGGAAAGTTTCATCGTATCTTTCTGCGCAGTACGCCATTAAAAACCGCATCATCGAAAAAGGCATGACCTTCCATCGCGATGATAAAGTCATGAAAGCGGTCTATTCTGCTAAAAATACTGCGTTTAAGAATAACGGGTTTAAACCACTGCCAGACGACAAGTGGAATCCTGGTGATATTTGGGTTGCAGACACCGACTTCAAGTTAGATGAACTCGCGACAACGACCGTTGAAGATCTGAACGACGATATTCTTGATCTTTATCTTCAAAAACGTCTAGTTGGTATTTCACTAAAGAAAGTATCTAAAGCTGCAAAAGGTGTAGAAAAGAACGTAGAACGCCCAGCTGAAACTGAAGACTATAAGTATACTGCCGGTCATATTAAAGCGCTCAAGCGTGGTGAATGGTATACCACTAAGGCCAATTACATTACTCACATGGATGGCCAACTTGATATCCGCGCCAACTCTGCCTTTGGATCCCATAAGGTCGAGATTAAAGGTAAAGGAGCTCGTGGAGGAGGTGCATCTTGGGGTGTTATGACAGACGCAGCGAAAAGAATTTATAAGAAGCAACTTCCTAAGAACTCAGTGATGAAAAAGGAAGCAAAGCTTATCGCGCAGGGTGATAAGAAGGCTATTGCTAAATTCACTAAAATGCTCCAAATCGTTGATAAGAAAATATCAGTCGCTGAAGTTCAAGAAAAACTTCAAGATCATGGAAAAAACTCAGACATCTGGATCCACGGAAAACTTGGGGGACTATATATACTTAATCTTATCGCAAAAGGCGGGCAATCTGCGAATAAGTTTATCACCCAAATTATTAATTACGCAGGTAGTTCCACCTCTGATTCAAGTTCCTACATAATACTAAAAGAAAAATAATGAGTAAACTGGAAGCAGCACTAAGATTCCACAGAGAGAATCAAATACCTCTAGCGCATAACATTTTCCGTCCACACTCGGAGAATTATTATAAGCTATTTAGTTATGCAAGGCAGATGAAAGAATCTGCGTTGAATCCTTTGAATGAATTCGACGAGTATCTTATGTCAACAGACATTGGTGAGCTTGCAATGTATGAGGGTGAAGAAGTCCCCTTAGATCATCCATTGATTGAGGCAGAATATAAGGGTAAGGAAGTTGAATTGAACGATCCAAAACGTGGTGGTAAAAAGAAATTTTTTGTCTACGTTAAGAATGATAAAGGCAATGTGATTAAAGTAGAGTTTGGTGATACGTCTGGTCTTAAGGCCAAGATTAATGATCCAGCTGCCCGCAAATCTTTCGCGGCTAGACACCAATGCCATTTAAAGAAAGATAAAACAAAGCCAGGCTATTGGTCGTGCAATCTTCCACGATATGCATCACAGCTTGGTCTAAAAGGCGGAGGATCCTTTTTTTGGTAATATGAGCAAACCATACACAGATAAGGTAAACGGCGAGTCAAAGATTCGTACATTCGAATCAAACACTGATTCTCACGAATTAGTTTGGCACCGCGATAAAGCAGACCGTGTTGTTACAGTATTAGAAGGTAAAGGCTGGATGTTCCAAATGGATAACGCTATACCCTACGAGTTAGAAGAAGGCGATGTTTTAAATATTTCAAAAATGGAATACCACAGAATTTATAAAGCAGGCGATACTAATTTGGTAATAGAAATTGACGAGCCTAATAACAAACCAATTAAAGAATTTAAGATGAAATCGTTTAATCAGTACGTGACTGAAGCCGCTAAAGCTGGTAAGAACACTCACATGACACACATCGAAGATGCTGTAATCTATGGCGGGGTGAAAGGAGCAAGAGAAGCAATCCTTGCATTACGATCATTAAGAGATATGCTTGCTGGAAATAGCAATTCCTCTACTGATGTTACAGTGAAGTGGGATGGGGCACCTGCAGTCTTCGCTGGTATCGATCCACAAGATGGTCAATTCTTCGTTGCTAAGAAAGGCATTTTCAATAAAGATCCTAAGGTGTATAAGTCAGAAGCTGACGTGCGTGCTGATACTTCTGGTGATCTCGCAGAAAAGCTAGTGATAGCTTATAAGGAACTTAAAGATCTTGGAATCACCGATGTCATTCAAGGCGATGTAATGTTTACAAAGGGCGACTTAAATAGCGAATCAATTGATGGCGAAAAATACATTACGTTTCAGCCTAACACACTTGTTTACGCTGTTCCAGCTAAATCGGATCTTGCGAAGACAATGCTTAAAGCTAATCTTGGAGTAGTATGGCATACGACGTATAAAGGTAAAGACTTTGCTTCGATGAAAGCATCGTTTGGTGTCGACCTTAAAGGGCTTAAAGAGAAACCAAGTGTGTGGTATCAGGACGCCGATCTTCAAGATCTTTCAGGCACGGCAACACTCACTAAACTTGACACAGAAGAAGTTACTCAAGCGCTATCAAAGGCAGGTAAGATCTTTCAGAAGATTAAGTCTTCAACGCTTAAAGAACTTGAATCAAATCAAGCTCTTGCAATTAAACTTGAAACCTTTAATAACACACTTGTTCGTAAAGGTGAACGCATTACCAGTACTGCTAAACACGTTCAAGATCTTATCGCTTGGTTCGATTTGAAGTATAAGAAAGAGTACGAAAAACGCAAGAGCGAAAAAGGTAAGGCTGCAGTACTGAAAAAACAAGAAGAAGAAATGAAATTCTTCTCGAAGGAGAACAAGAAAAACCTTGATCTAATGTTTCAGCTTATGAATGCTATCGTAGATGCTAAATTAATTATTATAAATAAATTAGATAAGCTAAAAGAGATTGATACATTTGTTCGTACTCGCAATGGGTTTAAGGTAACGGGTTCAGAAGGATTCGTTGCAATCGATCGAGCATCAAATGGAGCAGTTAAGTTAGTTGATCGCATGGAATTCTCCACGAACAATTTCAGTCCTGACATCATCAAAGGATGGCAACGATAATAATGAACTTAGAAAACACAGTAAAGTCTCTTATACTTAACGAAGGTAAAAGCGCGGTTATCTATAACGATGATACGATAAGCAATCCCAAAGATCCAACGGTCTTGGTGTCAAACTATGGCACGATGCGCTTATCACATCTTCAAAAGAAGATTGCCGACGAGATAAAAGGCCTTTCTAAATTCTCAGATAAACCATCAGCTTTACTTATGCAAATTGGTATTTTACAGCAAAGCACTGAAGCGTTAAAGGATATTCAAGATGAAATGAAATCCACACAATTCAAAAAGAAAACAAAATAGTGAAATCCTTTAAAGAGTACAACGAAGAAAAAACAAAGGGAGTAGTTTTCACCTTTGGCAGATTTAATCCACCTACAGTAGGCCACGGAAAACTTCTTGCTAAAGTTGCCTCAGTCGCAACTGGTAATAACTATCGTATTTACGCCTCTCAATCTAATGATCCTAAAAAGAACCCCTTAGAGTATAAAGAGAAAATTAAAATAATGCGGAAAATGTTTCCTAAACATGGCCGCAATATTGTTGAAGACACAAAGGCTAAGACTGCGATGCACATCGCAACATCATTGCATGATCAGGGCTTTACCCAACTCACAATGGTTGTTGGATCTGACCGTATTAAAGAATTTCAAACACTGTTGAATAAATACAATGGAGTTGAAAGCCGTCATGGTTATTATAACTTTAAAGACGGAATTCAAATCGTATCCGCTGGTGACCGCGATCCTGATGCAGACGATGTATCGGGAATGTCTGCATCTAAAATGCGTAAAGCTGCCATCGATGGCGACTTTAAATCTTTTTCAAAGGGATTACCAAAGGAATACGGCGAAGATATGACACTCTTTAATCTTCTTCGTAAGAGAATGGGGCTAAAGGAAATGGTCAACTTCCGTAAACACGTTCAACTTCCAACAGTTTCAGAAAAGCGTGAACGATATATTTCAGGCGAGATTTTTAACGAAGGCGACACTGCATATGTAAATGGCAAGGTTGAAATTACTATTCAAGAACGTAAATCTAATTACGTAGTTTGCAGCGAAGGTGACAAATATTTTATCCATTCGCTTGAAGAAAAGTTAAACCCGGCATACGGTAAAGACCTTTCTAAATCAACTAAAGCAAAAAGACAAGCACAGTTTAATAAGCAAGCAAAACTAGATGATGATGATCCAAAGGCGTATAAGCCTGCACCAGGCGATGCGAAAGCAAAGACTAAACTCTCTAAACACACCATCGCGTATCGCAAAAAGTTTGGTAAAGATGAAGCCTTAGAGCAAGGCACTGACGAATTAGCGAATACTTATAAAAAGAATACGCCTGGACAATTAACTGAAAAGCAAATCAAAGGTCTCGAAAAGAAATCCGAAGAATCGGGCATTGCCTATGGTATTCTAAAGAAAGTGTTTGATCGTGGAATGGCTGCTTGGAAAACAGGTCATAGACCAGGAGCAACTCCTCACCAATGGGCATTCGCTCGAGTTAATTCCTTTATCACAAAAAGCAAAGGTACTTGGGGTGGTGCTGATAAAGACTTAGCCGCAAAGGTTAAAAAGGAATCGCTTGAAGAAGGTGAAGGTAAAAGCGAAACTTGGGAAGATGGATTCAAACGCCGTGTAGTTAAAGCAACCAAACCTGAACATCTTGAAAAAGGATTCAAATGGCGTATTAAAGGTAAAGACCGTGACAATATTTCAATCAAGCTATATAAAGAAAAGCCAGACTTTGGCGAATATAAAAAACAAATGAAAAGAGTTGCAGGACACGAATTTGGAGGATGACTTTTTTATAAATAGAATTATAATTTTAACCTAATGGGAAACATGAATATTACAGAAAAAAGACTATCAAAGATCTGCTCAATAGCACTTGGCGAAAACTTTTGCCCTAACTTTATTTACGAAGATATAGACTTCACTAAACCTTCTGAAATTAAAGAAGCATACGAGATATTTGAAGCAAGTGCGGATTGGATTATTTATGATAGAAAGACAGGCAAGCAACTAAGCCCGTCAAAGTCTTGGAGAAAATGGCAAGGCGCTAAAATGGCTGCTGCTAAGATTGGTGGAGATGCTGAAGTGTCCGATAAGGCATGGTATCACGACAATAAGGCTAGGCTAATGGGCGAAGCCACTGATAAAGAGCTCGACGCTAAAGATCTTGAAAAGATGATCAAGAATCCTGATCCTAAGCGGGTTAAATCTTATGGAGGTACTAAGTACGTCGATATGCTTAAGAGCAAACTTGCTAAGTTGAAAGAATCAACTGATCTTGATGAAGCTAAACAGTATGTTGTGATTGATAAGCGGGGTAAGGTCGTTTCTTCTCGTCCTATGTCTACTTCAGCTGCTTTAGATCACTATGATAGCCTTGGCGGTAATGCTAAGGGTTACAAAGTGGTTGCTACTGGCGATAAACGCATCAAAGAATCTGTTGATCTTGAAGAATCATTTGATTTTGAAAAGACGAATGTTCTAACAGCGGATGAGTATGATGAAGTTCAAGACTTTAAAAATTTCAATAAGAAAGACTGGAAGTGGAATGCTATCCAACGCAAGTTTGTTCGTAAAGTAAAAGTCAAATAATATGAATGCAGACGAAAACACACGATTTGACCGGATCGAAGAAAAAATCGATAAGATGGCAGACGCCATTATTGCTTTGGCACGAGCTGAAGAAAAGATCTCTAACCTAGACGAAACAACACGAGTCATTTTAAACCAAATAGTTGCTCAAGAAGAACGTTTAAGAGAGGTTGAACAATCTCAAATAGATTCAGGCGCAACGTTAAAAACAATTAAATCTGTCACTTGGACATTTGTGTCAACAATCATTACAGGTCTAGGAGCGAGTATCATTTGGTTACTAGGATTCCCAGAGAGCAATTAAATGATATCGTTTATAGAATACCTTATTGAAAAACCATTGACTCCTCAACAGCGTCAACAGCGTTCACGTGCTATGAAGCGCCTTGCTCCTCGTATGGCGTTAAAGCGTAAAATGAAAGCCAAGAAAAAGGCCGATCTGCCAACGCTTAAAGCACGAGCAGAAAAGAAAGCAAGAGAAACTATTAGAGACAAAATAGCAAAAAGTGATTATAACTCTATGCCGTATGCTCAAAAGGCTGCTATAGACAAAAAGGTTGAAGCAAAAAGATCGTTGATTAAAAAACTCGCGAAAAAGCTTCTACCTAAAATTAAAAAGGCTGAACTGGATAGAATTGACAAAATGAACGCGGCCAAGAAATCCGCATAACATACCATAACACTTATGAAACTCAACGATAAAATAACACTGTCTGTGGCCGAAGCTGTAAAGCACGTCATAGAAGATAAGAAAGACTTTAAACCACATACAATGTATGATCCAAAAACGGGTAAAGCCCATGAAGCAAAATCGCTTGAAGATCATCTAAAAATGAAAGACATGGGTTATACTCATGAAAAGCCAAGTGAAAAAAATGAAACAGAAGTACAAGATTCTGATAAGGATACTGTAGACGCCCATACCGTTGACGATAAAGAAGATCCTGAACAAAAGAAGTACACCGAAGAAACGGAAGTTGAGGATGAGGATGATGTAGAAGAAGGTAACGCATTTGGACAAGCTGTTACTGATGCTAAAAAAGCCGGTAAGAAAAAATTCAAGTTTCAAGGGAAAGAGTATAAGGTTGAATCAGCTGATCTTGAAGAAGCTACTGATACGGTTGATATTAATACTCCTACACCTGACGCCGCAAAGAGGCTTGCGAAGAAATTGGCTAATAAGTGGAGCGAACTCAGATCCTTAACATCTAAAGGTAAATCTGTGACAGTGCCAAACGAAAGAATTTACATCAGATATATTGAGAGTCAACCAGAGTTTGAAGGAATTGCTGAATCAGTTGATCTTGAAGAAGCAGTTACTCCTGCTGATTTTGTGAAAGGTGGAGACGCTAAAATCACAAAACGTGAAGTTGATAGTATGCTTTCAAAACTCTTTATAGATACTAAATTGGCTAAAGCGGTTGAATCGAATTCTGCCTTTAAAGCTGGTGAAAAGTCTAATGGCAAGAAGAATCCTTATAAGAAAGATACCGCTGATTTCCACCTATTTATTCTAGGACAACAATCAGCTGCTGCAGACTCGTAATAAGGTTATATAAATAACTTTATGAAGTTATTCGACGAATTAAACAATGCCAACTTTGAGCTATACGCTGCTAAACATTATAGAAATCCTGCTTGCTTAGATCCGCAGGATTTCTATGATGATGTGGCAAAATTCAAATACGTAGTAAGACTACTTAGACGATACCGAGATACTGGTAAGATCCAAGAGCGGCTTTTGCTGAATCATATCATTACGATTTACAACGTCTTTGAAATACCTGCAGCGAATAGAATGATATTTCATAGAGTTGAAGTTAATCTTTGGCCAACACTGAAAACGTTTCTACTTTATTTAAACTATCTGCCAGAGAATACTCATAACAATATAAATATTGATTTAAACATAGCAAACAAACTAAAAGATTTATAACATGGGATTTTTAAAAGGACCAGATTTTTTCTACGCACTCCGCTTTTTGCGTTTACTCACTACTAAGTGGGAAAACACGACCGCGTTTAAAATGGGCATCGTAGATAAAGACGGCAAAAAACTTAAAAAGCCCGTGACGTCTGAAGAAAAATCAGCGTATAACACATTCCACAAATTAGTCTTCAATATCAAACGCTTGATAAATAAGCTTCCTCTTGGCAAATCGACCATTGCCTCCTATGCAGCTGCACTCTTTCTTATTAAAGAGAACACTGGCATTAGTGATAAAAAATTACTTAAGGTCATAAAGGAAGCTACTGGATGTGATCTCACAGATTACAAACCAGAACTCAATGAATGGTATTTGACTAATGAAGGATACATAGAAGAAGGTAAATATGCACTCGCGCGCGATATTGCATTGCCCAAGACAGGTGAACTATTAGCTAAAAAGAACACTTGGGTTGAGATCGCGGAACAAGCACCGGTTGGATCAGTATTGGGTCATCCGGTTTTTAAAGCAAAGCACATAAAAACACACCAGTACGTTTATATCACACAAGAGGACATTAGCAAATGATAAATGATAATGTCACCACTGGATCTATAGCAATTGCAGATCGACCACTAGGCGCAAAGAAAAAAAGAAAAGCTCGCAGGTTTACAGTAACCGCAGACACCTTTAAGCGCTTTCAGACGGGTCGAACAAAATTTGAAAGATGGAGTAAATATCTTAATCTTCAAGACGACGTAGAAAATTCAATCTATACCTATTATAAGCGTAATAACAACGCTGTTATAGTTTTAAGAAATGAAGAAGATGGCGCGTTAAAAGCTATAAGGCCAAAGACCTCAGGCGAGTAATTAATTCGCTTTTGTTGTTTACACGCAGCCTATTGTGTGGTATAATAGAACCTTAATCAAGTAAAGAAACGCCATCAACATGTCAATTTTCGAAGAACAAATATCACGCAAACCTGATCACTACCCTTGGACTGAAGAGTTCATTACTGCAATGCATAATGGGTTTTGGACCGATAAGGAATTCAATTTCCAGTCAGACGTTCAAGACTTTAAAGTGAATATGTCAGATAATGAACGAGACATGGTTACTCGTTCATTATCAGCAATTGCACAAATCGAAGTAGCAGTAAAAACCTTTTGGGCTAAAGTGGGAGAAAACCTACCGCACCCGTCAATCACTGATCTCGGTTACGTGATGGCTAATGTCGAGGTTATTCATAATAACGCCTACGAGCGCTTAATTGATATTCTTGACATGGAAGACGTGTTTGAAGAAAATCTTAAACTTGACATTATTCAAAATCGAGTAAAGTATCTCCGCAAGTATTTACACAAGTACTATAAAGATTCAAAGAAGCAGTACGTATATTCTCTTATTCTATTTACGCTGTATGTAGAAAACGTTTCACTATTTAGTCAGTTCTATACCATTAACTACTTTAATCGTTTCAAAAACCAGCTTAAAGATGTATCTCAGCAAGTGGCGTACACATCAAAAGAAGAGCTTATCCATGCGATGGTTGGTATTAAACTAGTGAATACAATTCGTGAAGAACACCCTGAGTTGTTTGACGAAGAGTTTGAAGAGCGTATCCGCCATGAGTGTGTAGAAGCATTTAAAGCAGAATCTAAAATCATTGAATGGTCGGTGAATGGGTATCAATCAGAACATTTGAGTACTCCTATTCTACAAAATTTTATCAAGAATCGACTCAACGACTCTCTTACACAGATTAGTATTAAACCGGTGTTTGATGACGTTGATCAATCGCTATTAGAAAAGACAACTTGGTTTGATGAGGACGTCCTCGGAAATACCGCAACCGACTTCTTTTTTAAACGGCCGACCGAGTACTCAAAGAAAGACAAATCATACGACGAAGACGACCTATTTTAAGGGTATATATACACTATGGAAAAATATTACTGGCTAAATAAAGATTCGCGTCTTTTTCTTGAAAGAGGTTACTTGACTGAAGGACAAACCCCTGAAAAAAGAATAAGACAAATCGCGCTGAAAGCACAACGAATCTTAGGTGAAGATGGCTTCGCAGACAGATTTGAAGATTACATGTCAAGAGGATGGTACTCGTTAGCATCTCCGATCTGGGCAAACTATGGGCTTAAACGTGGCTTACCCATTTCTTGCTTTGGATCTTTCATTGGCGACACCATGGAATCTATTTTAGGTAAACAAGCCGAGGTTGGCATGATGACTAAAATGGGTGGAGGAACATCTGCATACTTTGGAGCACTGCGTAGTCGGGGTTCTGAAATATCAGCAGGTGGTAATTCAAATGGTCCTGTACATTTTATGGAACTATTCGAAACCATGACGAATGTTGTTTCTCAGAGCAACGTCCGTCGTGGTTCCTTTGCTGGTTATATGCCTATTGAACATCCTGACATCCTCGAGTTCCTTCAAATTCGTGGTGATGGTAATCCCATTCAGAACATGTCAATTGGCGTAACAGTCACTGATAAGTTCATGAAAGAAATGCTCGATGGAGATAAAGACAAGCGTAAGATTTGGGGTAAAGTTATTCAAAAGCGTTATGAAAGCGGGTATCCTTACATCATGTTTAGTGATACTGTGAATAAAAATAAGCCAAAAGAAAGCGGTAAGATCCACGCTTCAAACCTATGTTCTGAAATTTGTTTGTCAACGAGTGAAGAAGAATCTTTTGTCTGCTGTTTATCTTCTATGAACCTATTGCACTACGAAGAGTGGAAAGAAACAGACGCTGTTCAAGTTCTTACGCGCTTCCTTGACACGGTGATTGAAGAGTTCATCGAAAAGACTGAAGGTTTACCATTTATGGAAGCACCTCGTAAGTTCTCAATACAACAACGTGCACTTGGAATAGGTGTCCTTGGATGGCACTCATTCCTACAATCTAAGAGTGTAGCCTTCGAGAGTTTAGAAGCTAAAATGCTGACTAATCAGATCTTTAGTCATATTGAAGCTGAAAGTATGACCGCATCACGTGAACTGGCTAAAACTTATGGTGTACCTGAAAAGTTAAAAGGCTCGGGTCGTAGGAACATGACAACTCAAGCAATCGCACCTACAACCTCAAGTTCATTCATACTTGGTCAAGTATCACCTAGTATTGAACCGTTGAATAGTAACTACTTTGTGAAAGATCTCGCAAAAGGTAAGTTTACTTATAAGAATCCTTTCTTAAAGGAAGTACTTAAAGAACACGGTCATGACAATTCTGATGTATGGAAGTCTATTCTTGTAACGGGTGGAAGTGTTCAACACTTAATGTTCTTATCTGATCACGAAAAAGACGTGTTTAAAACATTCGGTGAAATCTCACAGAAGGAAGTTATTCTACAAACAGGTATTCGTCAAAAGTACATTGATCAATCGCAGAGTATTAATCTAATGATTCACCCTAAGACTCCACCACGCGATACAAATCAACTTCTCATTTACGCGTGGGAACAGGGTGTAAAAACGCTCTACTATCATCGTGGTACTAATCCAGCACAAGAGCTATCACGCAACTTACTTACATGCACATCGTGCGAGGGTTAATGATTAAAGAAACACAATATTGTCGCCACTGCGATTCACAATACTCTGTTCAATACAGAGATGAAGATGTCGATCCAGACTTACATCCATCGTACTGCCCATTCTGTGGTGCTGAAAATTACGGAGAAGTAGAACTAATCGGCGAAGAAGAGTACGAATAAATAACTCCATGTGGAGTTACAAAGGTAAAGAGTTTACTAGTGAAATGATCGGTGATAACGTAGGGTTTGTCTATGTTGTCACCGATACTTCTACTAGCATGAAGTATATCTAACGGTATTTACAGTTATCGAAATGCCACATAGACATAGCACCACCTTTACCGATTTTTCCACAGTGAGGGCATTCCTTAGTTGCTCTTTGAGTGTATTTACCGCATCTTCCTGATTGCCATTGTGTGTCAGGTGGTGTTACTGATCTAACATTGGTTGATCCATCATTCCACCATTTTAATTTACTCATAGTCTCACTCCGCTTTCTTTTAGTCACGTCACGTTGCTTAACTCCAGTTGTAGCAATTCTGATATTTTCTATGTGTGAATTGGAGAATGTGATACCAGTTCTTCCCCTAGATATATTTCTAGCGTGATCTTTAGATTTAGGTTTTCTTGAATTACCTTTGCTCTCCTCTGACCAGGCCCAACCTGGCTCGCAAGACGGTGTAAAAGGTCGTTTGTTCAACCAGTCGTCATTATTTTTGACATCGAGTTTTAATAACACTCGCATTTCCCAATCACGTGCTTCGTTTGCAGTTTTGAATTGTTTGCGTATCTCAACGATATCTGGCTCACCATTGTCTTCTTTGAATGATTCTACGGCTTTACTTGAAGTAAAATACGTTTTCCAAAAATCATCGGGGTGACAACCTGTTTCGTACAAACAGGCAGACTTCTTTGCAAAGCGTACGCCATAGTACCATTTGTTTAATTTTGACCACCCGATTAGATAGGTGTACGGTGTATAAATATACATAGCTGAACTTCTTTCGTTTAAGGTTAATAAGTTTAGAGCTGGTGGGTACGTCAATACCGTGACCAGTACTTCTATTTATAATAAAACATGTTTTAAGAATGAGCGATTGGGTATATAAGGGAAAAAAGTGGGATCCACCAAAAGAAGAACTTGAGAAGTGGTGTGGGTTTGTCTATGTCGTTACGGATACTTCTACTGGCATGAAATATATCGGAAAAAAAACGATATGGAGTAAAGTGACTAAACCACCTTTGAAAGGTAAGACGCGAAAGCGCAGATCTTTAAAAGAATCTGATTGGAAAACGTATTGCGGTTCAAGTGAAGCTGTAAAACTTATTGTTGAAGAAAACGGATTAGACCACTTCAAACGAGAAATCATTCATCTCTGCAAATCAAAGGGCGTGATGAGTTATATGGAGTGCTACGAGCAAATGACTACTCATGCGCTATTAAAACCAGAAGAATATCACAACGCCTTTTTTGGCGGTCGTATCAATAGAGCTCATCTAAAAGCCCTTACACCAGAAGACTTCACTTAGCGGTGTACAAAAGGCCTAAACTATGGTATAATATAGTAGTAAAGCAATAAGCTACATATAAACATACCATAAGGAAAGGCATCCCATTACAATTATAGATTACTCAGGCATAGCAATCGCCGCTATTTTTTCTCAAGACCGACCCGAAGAAATCGAGGAAAGTCTTATTAGACATATGATTCTCAATAGCATTCGCCGCTATAACGTCAAGTTCCGCGAGGAGTATGGGCAAACGATCATTGCGTGTGACCGCACCTCTTGGCGTAAAGAAAAGTTTCCTCAATACAAGGGGAAGCGTAAAACTTCACGTGACGAATCACCTCTTGACTGGAATAAGCTCTTTGGATTCCTCAACAACATCCGTGACGAAATCGCAGAAGAAATGGGATTCCCAGTGGTCTACGCTGATCGCGCTGAAGCTGATGACGTAATCGCAGTTCTCACTGAATCGACTCAAGAATTCGGTCAACACGAGCCGGTTATGATCGTTTCTTCTGATAAAGACTTTATTCAGCTTCATCGCTATTCTAATGTAAAGCAATTTAGTCCAATGAAACGTGCAGCACTTAAAGTAGACGACCCAGTGTACTATAAGTTCGAACATGTTTGTAAAGGTGATAGTAGCGATGGAGTACCAAACATCTTAAGCGCTGATGGAACATTTGTTGACGGCGGCCGCCAATCGCCCTTACGCGCAAAGAAAATTCAAGAGTGGTATGAAAACCGCGAAAATCTGCTGGACGTAATGGGTGAAGCAACATTCCGCAATTACTGCCGCAATAAGATTGTTATCGATCTAGACTGTATCCCTGAAGATATTCAGACTAACATTATGGATAAATATAAATCTCAACAAGGTAAAACCAACAACAAAGTGCTGAATTACTTAATAACAAAAAGGTGTAGTTTGCTCGTTGAATGCGCAAAAGACTTCTTTATAACTGAAAAATAATCATGTCCATCCAAAAATATCCACACGAAATATTCGAAGAAGTCTGTAAGCTCGAAGAGCGAGATGATCGAATTAAGTATCTAAAAGAAAACGCGTACAGGCAAGTAAAGACAATTCTTCAGCTGTGCTATAACGATAAGATCATTCTCGATCTACCGAAAGGTAAACCGCCATTTGACCCAGTTCAAGAAGGTCGCGAACCTGCAACTATCGCTAATGTACTTAGGCACATTGGCATGCTAGTTAAAGGCAGCAAGATCTCTCAAATTAAAAAGGAAAAAATCTGGATTGGTATGCTCGAGCAACTGCCTGAAGAAGACGCGCTGCTCCTCTGCGCTGCTAAAGATGGAACTATCACAAATCTTAAGAATAAGAAATACCGTAAAATTACAAAGAGTCTTGTAGAAGCTTGTTTCCCTGAGATTTTGTAGTGTACAAAAGACTTAAACTGTGGTATAATATACATTATGAATTTGTTTGTACTAGATAAAGATCCTGTTATTGCAGCTCAGATGCACTGCGATAAACATACGACTAAGATGATCGTCGAATCTGCTCAGATGCTATCAACTGCACACCGCATGCTTGATGGCGCTGAGGAGAGGAGACCGTCTAATTCGGGTAAAACAATGTCACGCTATTGGGTACTACCAGATGAGCGTGAGGATACTTATTACAAAGCAGTTCATATGCACCATCCTTGTACGGTATGGACAGCGCAATCACTAGAAAATTACCGCTGGCACTGGAAACTGTTCGATGCACTTTGTAAAGAATACACATTCCGCTATGGCAAAATCCACAAATCAGACGAAATACTTCGAAAAGACTTATTCTGTGGTCCAGCAAATATTTCTAATGGTCCACTCACCAAATGGCCTTTAGCGATGAAGTCGAATCCAGAATGCATGTTCGATGATGTCGTTAAATCATACCGCGCGTTCTATAAAACAAAACAAGAAAGGTTCAAAATGGTTTGGACCAAACGTTCAACACCAGATTGGTTCTAATATGCTATACGATTATTATTGCGAACAATGCAACGAAACTTGGGAAGAATCCCATCTATCTGCTGATAGGGATAAGCCCGTTGGCCAACCCTGCCCGTGTGGTAAAAGCGGTACTATAAAACGAGGTGTGTGTGCACCTGCGATTGTAAGCGATAGTATACACCCAATTAAACGAGCAGGAAACGAGTGGAACGACGTTCTTAAAGGAATTAAGAAAGCGTCTGGAAAAGAAAATACGATTGACACCTATTAATATTATGCTATACGATTATCACTGTAAGAAATGCGAAAAGGAATGGGAAGAAATGCATTCCGTAAATGATCGCGATTTGCCGTGTGGACAGAATTGTCCGTGTGGAGAAAATGGAGAAGTTAGTCGAGGCATGTGCGCGCCTGGCCTTAACTTTAATGGATCGGTTGGTAAGATCAGTAAAACAGGAAATTTTAAGAAAGATGCTTAGACCAAATTTTAAACACGAAAATATTGACTTAGGTTATGAAGACCTTAAGGCTGAAACACTTAAATCAGGGCGTACTTACATAACGCCTACAGGTGAAAAGTACCCTTCTATTACAACAGCCCTCGGCTACCGTGATCGTGGAAAATGGGCTAAATGGCGTGCTAACATCGGTGAAGAAGAAGCTAAGCGGATTACTCGTCATGCTACAACACGGGGAACCGCAGTTCATAATATCGCTGAAAGGTATATCAATAACGAAGAAGACTATATCCGCACACCAGGTGATCGCATGCCACATGTTCTGCATAGTTGGACTACACTGCGTAAAGTAATTAACGACAAAGTTGGTAAAGTCTACATGCAAGAATGTCCTCTTTACTCAACCGTTCTTAAGGTTGCAGGTCGGGTAGATTGTATCGCAGAGTTTGATGGCGAGTTGTCTATCGTAGATTTTAAGACATCAGGGCGAATTAAAGAGCGTAGCGAAATTAGTTCGTACTTCATGCAAGAGTGTGCTTATGCTTTAATGTTTGAAGAACGAACTGGCATCGCGGTGAATCAGCTTGTCACGCTGATGGTTGTTGATGGAGATGATAAGCCCATCATTTTTAAAGAAAATACAGAAGATTGGGTTGATCCCTTAATTGAAGAACTAACGTATTATTACGAAAATAGATAATGATTATATTAACTGACGTCGACGGAGTGCTCTTATCGTGGGCCCACTCATTTGAATGGTGGATGAAGCGTAAAGGCTATAAAAAAGGCAAGTGCATTTCCTATAAAGTATCAGAGATGTATGGACTATCAGTTGATGAAGCAGATGTTCTTGTGAGGCACTTCAATGAATCTGCAGCGATTGGGTTCTTACCACCTCTTAATGATGCGATTAAGTACGTACGGAAAATGCATGAAGAACACGGTGCTGTATTCCACGCCATCACTTCACTTGGCACAGAACCATACGCTCAACGATTAAGAGAGGAAAATCTCAAACGCGTTTTTGGAGATGGCGTATTCGAACGAGTGCAATGTATCGACTGTGGTGCAGATAAGACAGAAGCACTTAAGCGCTATGAAGATTCAGGTTTCGTATGGCTTGAAGATAAACCAGAAAACGCTGAAGTCGGAGCTAAACTTGGGCTAAGGTCTTTCCTCTTTAACCAACCATACAACACAGATTATGAAGTGTGTGGAGACGTGATCCGTGTAAAGAACTGGAAGGATTTGTATGACTGCATCTATTGAGAACCTCTTGGGTGTTATCTATAACATCTGTTTCATTGGCTGCTTTTGGCCACAGATATACAAATCAATTAAAACTCAATCGGTTGAAGATGTTAGCATTATGCTTTGTTATATGTCAATCGTTGGCTATTCTGCTGCTTTAGGCTATGCTCTTCTCAAGTTTGGATTTGACTATTGGCTCTGCACCAATTACGTCTTAAGTGGCATTTCAGTGGTCGTAATGATGGTAGTTTACTACAAATACAAGAAGTAGTTGGTAGTAAACCACTTATGAAAGTGGAATAAAAGTGCATTTAAATGTTGTTGACAGGCAATCACTTGCACACATTAAGGGCTTGAAGGCTCCGTTGATTGAAAATAATGGTTCACATAGGTTGGTATATATGGTATAATAGTATCATACCAACCAATAGAGACTTATATTATGAAACTACACGAAATTACAAATACTGACAGCAAAATCGCAATTGACTACATCTATGATGGTCAATTCCAAGCCACTAATCTTACAACCAGTGAAGTTACTGCCGTGACAAAGGAGTTCGTCAATGAAGTTGCTAACTTTGATAACGTGTTTATCAGTGCATCTGCTGAAGTGAATATGCACGCTGTAGACACACATGAAATCTTCCCTGGCACTGTAGAAGCTTTAAGTCACCTTACATCGTTAGTCTAATCCACGAAAGGAAATTTATATTATGAATACGCGTACATCAGACTATTATGTCGAAACAGTTCACCACCACTCAGTCGCTGGCAAAAAACTTGTTGCTGCTTATAGAGCAAAAGTCAAAGCTGAAGATAAGCTTAATGGAACCTCTCGTCGAGTAATGCTTCAAGGTCGCATGGGTATTGCTAATCCAAATGCTCATAAGTACTCTGTAAAGAATCCACCAAATGTTTGGTCTGGCTCACACTCTCATCAGTGCATTAAACTTGCCGATGCTACTACTGCAGATATATACATTTATGACCGATAATATTAGAGCAATTTTAGGATTAGATGAACCACCAACGCGTGAGGTAACTCGCAATCGTAAAGGTGTAATGTCATATTCCGCTAAAGATACGGGGTGCTTACAGCTCTTCACTAACGATAGTTGGGAACGAAACAAGAAGTACTATGTGCCAAATGGTCCACGTAGTTGTGTTAAGAATTTTATGAGAGGATAACTATGAACGATATTATTGATAACCTACAAGAGAAGTGCTTTGCGATGCTTGGCACTATTAACATCCTTAAGCATGCTGAAGCTCAAACAGATGAGCTCACTGCTAAGTTTAATACAGACCTAACAGAGCTTATGAAGTCTGGTTCACCATTCTTCGCTCCACCACCAGAAAAATAACATGAGAACATTGCTATCATTAATACTCTTTTGGATAGGTGATATGATCGCTACGATCTTTTTACGACATGAATTGACAGCACAGATTATGTATAAGCCATACCGTAGAATCATGATCCTATCTAGTGAAATTGATAATAAACAAAAGGTTTGGAAAGAGAATAAATAGTTATGATGAGATATAAAAATGTAGAATTTAGACCAGCTAAAGATGATAGGAATGCTGAGATCATTGCATGGAATTACGATGAAGATTATGATAAAGAAACTTGCTATACTCTCTGCTGGTTAAAGACAGATAAAGAAGGTTACTATATGGAAACTATCGGTGATCGATACGTTGAGTATGAAGATATGGAAGCTCTAAACCACGTTGCTAAGTATGCACTGCGGTCACTGAATGTACAATTTGAATTTGAGGAAAGGCAATACTAATTATGAAGAACCTATTTAAATCACCACAGAAGTGGATCTATAAGTATATCCCAAAGCGGGAGTATGCTGATAAGACATATCTTATTCCAGAGTTTCTCTTTGGTTGTGTGATTGAGTTTGTTGAGAGTGAAAAATGTTTTATTTATATACATCCTCGATCTTGCCCATCTCATGAAAAGTTTGATCGTGAATTGAGACAGTGCTATGACTTCGTAAAAAATGTTCGACCTTCTCTACAACAATCAATGGATGAAGAACTAACTGAAGCATACGAGAAAAACCCTATTACATTCAATAAGATTGAAGGAGATGATTCTCTATTAGAAGTTGAGAGGTCGAAATACTCATATGAAGAACTCTACGGCCGATACAACTATCTCGAAGAAAACCTTAAAGAGCAAGAACAGAAATACATGAAGTGGATTGTAAAAAACATTGACCACTTATGGACTTAAATTAATATGAAAAAATCATTCAACGAACGAAAGAACGACAACGGCCCGCTTCAATTACACGAGAAGGTCATCATTGGCACATTTGGGGTGGCTTTTAGCGTCTGCCTCGTCATTTGGTTAAGCTATCTATAAATTAAATCTGCTTGATAAAACAACCAAAACAATATTTAATACAAATTATGAAAATTACAATAGAGCAGCACGAAGAAACATTCACATATGAAAGTGAATTAGATTCAATGGATATGAACGAACTGACTGAGAAGTTATATGGTCTATGCATCGCCGCTGGATATCACCCCGATTCTGTAGGAAAATGCTTCTACACAAAAGGTCAAGAAATGACAGAGCATCTTTATCCAGATGACAATGTTCTTTATCCAGATGACAATGTTCTTTATCCAGATGATAAAGTAGAAGAAGATGTAGTGTCCTCAGGCGTCTATGATCTAATTCAAGGCGGTTGGCCATCGGTTGTAGCTAAAAGTCGATATGGTACTGAACGAAAATTCAATGTCATAGCTAAGAATTGCGTTGAGTATTCCTTTGAAGATGATGGTCATGTTGGAGTTCAACGGAATGATGATGGAAGTCTAGAGTCAGTTGACCCGAGTGGTGGACCATACATCGGTATCGGTACAAATCTCGGTGATGTGCATAAGGAATTAGAATGGTTCACTGTTACAAAAATTAAAGCGGATGAGAATAAAGCAGGGACTTACTATCTCACAGTAAAATAAATATGGAAAATGCACCAGACAATTGGGTAGTAGTAAAAGTCGGAAAGGATCTCTATAAAGTCCTTGCGGGCTGGAGTGGTGGTTATCTTGACAGTGATAGATGGAAACTCAATAGTGGTATTTCTGAAGTAAAAGAAGATGGAGACTATTGGCTATTCGTTGGTCGAAGTGGTAGTGTCTATAAATGCCATAAAGGAGGTTATGGCACAAGAATGAATAACTATGGTATACTTAAACAATTACTTGAAATAGATGGCACTGAACTAATGGATGGAAAAACAGATTGGATGAAATTATTATGAGTATCGACCCCGCAGACTACTGGATGACTCCAGCCGAAGAAAGAAGATTGGAAGACAAGCTGACTACTGATAACAATAACCCTGATAAATCGCCTTGTTCTTCCTGCTTTTTTTACGAGTCGGAATGGGATCGATTCAATCAAGAAGACGATGGAGCCGATCAATTCTCAGGGCTATGTGATTTTCATGACAAATGGGTTGACTTCGATGAGACCTGCAAGGATCACAAACGCCAAGCCCAGTAGGGCGCACACATTATGAAACCACTAAGCAAAACATACAAAGAACTAGGGATTGCATTTACTTTCCCCATCAAGATTAAAGATGCCAAGGGTGAAGT
>Ga0222717_10000396_pt1 | contig 37681 bp, 30 predicted proteins | sample C33_18DmetaG_FD_165053 | JGI IMG/M metagenome (GOLD analysis project Ga0222717, IMG submission 165053) | Estuarine water microbial communities from San Francisco Bay, California, United States - C33_18D | ecosystem: Environmental > Aquatic > Marine > Unclassified | place: USA: California... | reverse complement strand
TAATAAGTTCCAAAAGATAAAGGCCCTAGGTCTGATACAATTAATGAACCTCCATTTGGTATAGTTGCTGTTCCGTCAATTCCAGTTGAAACTAAAGATAGAGAATCAAAAATTTCATAGGTTATACCGACAGGTGTAGCATAAGCACTATTTACGGTAAAAGACACATTACCATCGTTGCTGCCGGGGCAAGTAACGTTATTTAAACTTAGAGCCGAAGCAGTTAAGGTTGAATTTGATGGGATCGTTGATGGCGCAGTTTCATAATAACTGCACTCACTATCATCATCATACACAATAAATGTATAAGTAAGCCCTGGTGTTAAACCCGTAAAAATAGTAGATTGACTACCAGGTGGATTTTCAGGTATCCAGGCACCTACAGGATTTGGATACTCCGTTACTGAACCCTCATAAATTGCAAAGTAAAATGGGCCCGTACTCCCTAATGGTGAATTCACTGTAACTAAAGCTTCACCACCTAATACGCAGTCTACTGTGTTTGATATAACAATATCTAAATCAGTTGGTGGAGAAGCAATAAGTACATTCTGAATTTGAACAGAACATCCATTTGAATCTATGGTATTGATTTCATACAATCCAAAATCAATATCAATAAAACTAACCGAAGTCAATTCTGGAAGATTTAACTCAGAACTACTATATCCATTTGAACTAGTTACAAAAATATCATAAGGTGCTGTTCCACCTGTAACACTATTTATTATAATTGCGCTTTGTGTATTACCAAAAGGTTGACAATTAATAGCCTCTATATCATAATCTACGATGATAAAATCTGGCTGATCAATTGTAATGGAGTCAGTTGAAATACAAGAATTATCATCTTCGATGGTGATGGTATAAACACCAACTGGTAATCCAGAAGTCTGTGTTCCATAGTTTATACCTGTGCTATCATTATTAACATTAATTTCAAACGGTGGAGTCCCGGTATTAGGAACAATAAAAATTTCAATGGCACCATTTTCATCCCCATTACATAAAATAGCTTGAGTTTGTGTAATTACTATCTCAGGTATAGAAACTGGATTAACAGTAATAATTTGTGATTCAACTGTACATCCAGCCGCATCGGTTATTCGAAACTGAAATGTACCTGGTATTGCAGTTATATACGTAAATGGCGTATTTGTTGATCCTAAAAGGTTAAAGGATGCTCCATCGATAGATATTGAATTAGTGTAGGGTGCTAATCCCCCAATAATAGTTCCTGTTAACACGGCATCAGTAGTAATAGTACAATCTAAAGCTTCCGTTAAAACAACATCTACTAATAGTTGTGTAGCTATTATTTCAGCTGGCAATATTGTTTCGCATTCAAAAGCATCTCTAACCGTTATGTTATAACTACCTGGATTTAAATTTGAAAATATATTATCGGATGTAAATGGACCTCCATTAATACTAAACTCAAATGGTGCTTCACCGGAAGTTACCTCAACAATTATCGTAGCAAAATCAAACGTATCGTAACAAAGATCTGAAGTTGCACTAATACTAGCGATAGGTGGATTTGGGGCTGTTAAATTAAAATTCTCTGTTACTGAACAGCCGTTTGCATCCTCTACTGAAATTATATAGTTACCAGACTGAGTTAAATTTATAAAAGTATTGTTTCCTTGCGGTGGTAAAATTGTTAAATCTGGAAGAGTAAGTGTATAAGTATTCCCACCCCAACCGCCTGAAGTATTAACAAGAACCCTGCCTGATACTGAACAGGTAATAGGACTCGTTTCTAAACTAACTATTAAATTATTAATTGGCTCATCTACTATTGCTGTAGCTGTAGCATCACAATTTGTTGCGAGATCTGTAACTACGATTGTATAACTACCAGCACCAAGTCCGTTTAAAAGTATTGGTGATGTCCCTGCAGTGGGAGCATTGCCATTAATGCTATATTCAAAAGATGCTGTTTCTGATACCGTAAATTGAACAGTCCCGTCGAGCGAGCCAACACAACTAACATTAGTTATCGTCTCAGCAAAAATATCAATCGCAGGTAATGGTTCAAATCCATAGGTCTCGCTGTAGGTACAATCATTGCTATCTTTCACCTGAAAGGTATAAACACCTGGAGCTAAATTTGTAAAAATATTTGAAGTTTGGTAAGCAGTAGCAGCCGATACTGGATCCGTAATTTGATATTCTAATGGAAGAGCGCCTCCTGTAGTGTCTGTAATAGTTACCGTAGCAAGATTGGTGGGACAGGCTAAAGGTGTATTGGTAAATATTAAGTCGACTGGTGGATCTAAAGGTAGAATGGTAATTTCATTTGTTGTAAAAGTACAATCATTAGTATCCTTAATTACAATCGCATAAGTTCCATTGGTTAAATTATTAAATATAGGGCCCGACTGAAAATTAACTCCGTCAATACTATACATGTAAGAAGGAGAACCTCCAGTAACATTTAGTACAGTAATAGTAGCATTTGACGAACAGGTATATGGTATAGTCAATTCAGCAATACCCGAAATAGCTGTATTTGCATTAATGGTAATAATTTGTGAATCTGTTATACATACTGAGGGACCGTTCGTATATTCTAGCACCACGTCGTAATTACCAATTGCAAGTGATGTAAATATAGGAGAATTAGAAAAAGTAAGACCCCCGTCAATACTAAACCTTAGACTATTAGTATTTGAATTACTTACATTAATTGTGATGGTTCCAGTATCACCCGCATCAACACATAAAATGTCTGTTTTGGTAATGCTAAACTCAGGGGCTGGTATAGCTTCAATAGTAATTGTAGTGTCTGCACTACAATTATTAGAATCAACAACTGTTATATTAAAAACTCCAGATTGGGTCACCGAAATTTCTGGTATAGTTTGAAAATCGGTGGTGCTATTTACAAAATAAAAAAAAGGAGCTGTACCACCTTCAGGATAAACTGTAATCTCACCATCAGAACAAGTTAAAGGAATTGTTATAGCTGATGTAGCAGTTAATTGAGGTGGATTAATAATTGTAATTGTATCGTTATAGATACAACCATCTTCCGTTTCTACTGTTACCTCATATATTCCGGGATTTAAGTTTTCAAAAGCAAAATTATTTTCACCAATAGGCCCTACACTATTGACTAAAACCCCTCCAGAGAAAAGAGAAAAAAAATACTGTGGTTCAACATCATTAGCTGCTAAATAAATACTGCCCAAATCTCCATTGCAAAGAGGCGAATTAATAGTAGTTGAAACTGTAAAATCCCGTTCTCTAATCAAAACATCAGGAATCGTAAATAAGCAAGCATTGTCTGGTACTCCAAGTTGTTGCAAGAAAATCGTATACAATCCAGCTGTAGTTATTTCAAAAGAACTGCTGCTTTGAAAATTAATCCCATCCAAGCTATATTCATAATTACTAGGTACGCCGACTACCGTTATATTACCTGGTGTTGTACAGATAATATCGGTGGCATTTATTGTAGGCTCTAGTAGGTTCTGATAAACATTAAAATAAAATTGATTAAAACATCCTCCCTCATAATTAATGGTCATTCTAAATTGACCTGCTGAATTGGCAGTATAATCATTACCTGTACTTAGTTGATTCCAGGTACAAGTATTATTTTCGTTAGCACAATCAATATTTTCAACAGGAGAACAGCTGGTTTCATCTAACTTTTCCCAAATAATTTCTATGGCAGTTGCTATGTTTGCTGTAATTTCTTTAAAATCGTTTTCGCCACAAAGAAAAATATTGGGCAATAATTTATCATCATTTGGACACACCACAACTTCATCTGCAAAGGGAATTACAGGATTTGTTATGTTTCCGTCATATAGGCTAACATTGTATTCTTGAATAATGGATATACAAGGCGAACTTACATTGTTAAATGAATAATAAATCCCAGTTTCCGTAACTGCTATCGTTTGTGTAGTTCCTATAACTGGAATTCCAGTTGGACTTGTAGACCAAACATAAGTATCGTAACCTTCTGCTGCCGTCAATTCAATACTTTCACCACATAAAATTTCATTTTGTGTAAATAAGCAATCATCAAGATCCGTTAAAAAATTAGTAGGTTGAGGTATCACAAGACATCCGGTATTCGTGTTAATACTTGGATCATCTGTGATAATAAAAGTAGAATTAAGTGTGCCCTGGTAGGTAGCAAATGCTTGATTACTGATAGTATTTGAACAAGCTATGGCAAATGGTTGGCAGGAATTTACTACTTGAACCTTGATTCGAATTTCCAAGACTGAATCATTTTCTTCAACCAAATAATTTTCAATTTCAAAAACTATTTCTCGAGTGGTAGGATTATAACTAGCAACAGTTACTCCTGCAGGCAGTGTTAAATCTGTTGGATAGTTAAAAATTATATTGACTGGTAATATATCTCTTATAGAGAAATTAGTAGCATCATCATTTCCTATATTTTGAAATCCTATCACATAATTCAATTCCTGTCCAAGTGTAACATCCTGGCCTCCAATATTATTTCCAAATTCATCTTCTACAGTTTTCGTGAAAATAATATTTGGTTCAATTATATCTATAGCAAAGGCAAGAAAATATTGAAAATAAGTGTCACCACTAGTATTAAATTTAAGATTAGCAGAAGTAGCGTCATTTGCAATTACCGTATTTCCTGGATTTGGAATATTCAATACTCCTGTGTCAAATCCAAGAGTATTGGTGCTATTAGGATTTCTATTATTAACTGGTAATGTACTTATTTGGGTTACCGAACTGTTGAAGAAGTTATTCGCTGGTCTATCTATTGTTGAAAGTGTAGCCCCATTTAATTTTAAACGATCACCAGCAATTGGCTTATCACCCTCTAATGTAGCAAATGCAAAGCTTGCTCGAACAGGTGATGGAGCGGGTACTGATGTAAATCCTGAAACAGGAACATTCAAGTTATTATTATTTCCAGAAAGCCTTATGGTACTAAAACCATCAAAACTCGTGATGGATTTTCCTGGAAGCGTAGGATCTTCATAAACTACAAATAGTGACCATCCTGCAGAATATCCTGTCTGATTTCGAGGTACAAAATCATCTGTTTTACCCAAAGCACTCGAAACATTTGCAATGGTATAAGTTCCTAAATTATCAGTTAAGTTAGTTACGATGTTGGTAACATCTGCATAGCATGCATAGGGGAAGCTATTTCCTCCGTCTGCAGAGGTTCCACCTGCATCAAATATTACAGTTCCTGTAATGTCATTATATTCTCCTGTAGGTCCCTTAAATTTTACATTGGTAAAGGGTTGGTCTCCCTTAGTTACTGCCCCCCAATATAATCCTGCATACTTTAATACATAACAATTTGGGTTGGGTATTTCTAAATCGGCACTGGAAGAGCTAAACGTGGAAGGATCATTATCAATATCAATATATTGCATATCTTCGAGATGATTAAAACCACCATTATCATTAAAAGGATTATTACTAGGACCCAAAATATTATTTCCTATTAACACCATATCACCTTTAATATCTTGATTAAATCGGGCTACAAATGGAGTGAAATTTTGAGAAATACTTTGCATACTAATAAATAGTACTATTATAAGTGTGAAGTATTTTTTAATAAAAGTTGTAATCATAGCGCTCAGTTTCAGTATTAACAACTTACACTTGTTATTAAACGGAACATTATAGATTATGGTATGATTAATTTTCAATTTTAATTATATTTAACTTTTCGTTATAAGGTTCATCTGATTTTGATGCCAATTCCCGTTGAGTTTCATTGATATTGTCGAATCTTTTAGAATATATATAATACTCACTGGTGCTAACATTAAAGAAAAAATCTACTTCTTTGTTTCCAGACGAGATTACTTGAACTAAAAATTTATCTCGTTTAATAACAGTACTATGTATTGCTAGAATTAAGTAATATCCACTTTCAGTTTGTTCTATATTTTTAAGAATTTGAATATTGTTGTTACGCTCTCGACCAAAGTCTATAACTTCCAAGGATAATTGATTTATCCTTAAGGTGACATTTTGCTTTAAGCTATCAAGCGTATTTCGATCCTGTGTATATCGATCTTGGGCATTATCGAAGGTAGCTCGCTTGATACGCCGTTTGCGTTCAAAATCTGTGGCAATAGAAATTTGCTCTAAAGAGGAGACTAACAAATCACGATTTCTGATTGCTTTTTCTTGTTCCAATTTTAGAATATTTATTTTATTTTTAAAGTAAAGATTTGTTTCATCAATTGGGTCAGTAAAAGAAATTACTCGCTCTGCCAATAAGGACTCAAGTGCTGCAATCTTTTTATTTTGATCTGATCTAATTGTATCCAAACTTATCTTCAAACGCTCAATAGCTTCATTTTCTTCACTAAGACTCTTAAAAGGTTTGGGTGCTATATAAATATTTTGCTCACTAAGGTCATTTTCTTCCTTCAATTCTTTTAAATCATTTTCCTTAATTGCAACTGCTGACTCCAGGTCAACAATTAATTGAATTTGAGTTTCATTAGATCGTTCTGTTTCTAAAGTCAATGCACTAATGGATTTACCAACATTATCTGTTGGATTACTAATCAAAAGTTTTTCAGCAGCGATTCTTACTTCCTCTTCTGCAACTAATCGTGCTTGTTCTTCGGTATCAACTATTATTTGCTCTTGAGCTGCTATTCTCGGTTGCTCTTCTGCTACTTGCATTGCTTGTTCTTCAGTTGCAATTCTATCTTGATCATCGGTAGTCGTTTTTTCTTGTGTTTTACTGACTTCTCTTTCTTTCTTTTCAAAGGTTAATAGTCCTGCTAATTCATCATCTCTACTATAATCATAATAATTATTATTCTTAAATCTATAAGCTAGGGTGATTTCATGTGAAGCACCAAAATCGGAAAGTCCCACAAATGGCTTTTCATAATTATATTCAATAGCAATTTGTGGTGTTATATTAACACCTAAACCTCCAGACGCACCATATTGAGTATTATAACTTACTTGAGCCCATATTCCTTTAGGTATTGTTATCATGATTGCTCCTGAAACGATTGTGGTTTCTTTTTGAAATTCAGATTCAGCCAATGCTGAAAACTTACTATTCCCGAAAAAACCATAACCACCAATATAGCCTGTATACATGATATGACCTTGTAGACCTTGTTTAGGATTTTCCTCGACCAATGCAGAAGCATTGAAATTATAGGTTACTATATTATTGTAAGAAATACCAAAATCCATGAACCCTGTTCCATAATTCAATCCAGGATTTACGGTTAATAAAAAGTTTGATGGAATATTATTAAGGGCTGGGTCGTCAATATTAGTGATAACGTTTCCACTATTTAAGCCGCTTCTATAAGCTCCAATATTCATCCCAAATGTAAAATTACTATCTTCTTGAATTCGTGCATTGTATGCAAAGTTGATGATTCCTCCAAAGGTGGTAAGTACTCCATAATTTTGTTGAAAAACACCGATTCCTGCACCTATATTTTCTTTAATACGACCAGAATAATTAAAAAAATAGGTGAGTGGCCCATCCTCAATTCCAAGCATTTCTCTTTTACTTGTTGCCGTTATATACTTATTTTGTTCTCTTACAAAACTAAAAGTAGGATTTGCAACATACCTATTGAACGTCAATGAATTTCTAACGGGAATATCAAGTGCAACCACTCCGTTATCGGACTGAGAATAACCTGTCTTTAAGCAAAAGAATAATAAGATGATATGGATGGGTATTGTTTTCACTTTATTTTATGATGGTTATAGCACCTTTTATTGGTTCCGAATTTTCAGGTATAATGATATAATAATAAACTTCATTTACACTGCTTAAATTGAGGTATTCTAATGGCCAATTATTTAAATAATTTTTTGTGCTCAATACAACTTTTCCTTGACTTGAATAAATAATTACTTCTGTATTACTACCACTTACATAAGGCAAAGGAATCACCCAAGTATCATTAATACCATCGCCATTTGGACTTATTAGGTTTGGAATATTTTCTACTTCAGGAAAAGGGTTTATTAATTCCTCTACTAAAAATAAAAGTTCATTTGTTGCATTGCAATCATTAGTTTGAGTAACCGTTACACTATAGTTCCCAAATGCTGTTATATTTAATATATTTTGCGTGGCGTTTGGTATTAATTCGCTGTTTAAAAACCATTGAAAATTAGGATTGATCGCAGAAGTTGTAACTGTTACACTCAGCGCATCTCCAAATTCTAGCATATTTATACTTGGAACGTCTAAACTGCTTGTAAAATCTCCTGTTTCTAATTCAATAGCACCCGTAGCTTCACAATTCCCAAAATTTACTATTACCGAATAGGTGCCAGAAATCGAGGTCTCAAAAGTTTGGTTGATTGCTCCAGAGATAGATATCCCATCTTTATACCATTGATAACTATTCCCTTCCACCGTACTCAATATCGTTGGAGCATCAGCAGCGCAAAATGGATTTCCCAAACTAGAAACTATTGTTGCAGATACTTCCTCACCAGATGAGGCCTCAGATACCAGTACTCGATTCGAAAAAGAATTAGAGGTACACGTACCATAATTGGTTTCTACAAAATATTTTCCCTCTTCGCTTACAGATAGTGTATTGCTTTGAGCTAAAAAAATAAATGTTGTAGAATTAACTTCCTTAAACCAGTTAAAGGTTAAGGAAGGATAATTTAAAGGAGAATTATTAGCACCGGTGCCAGGATTGTCAATTGTTAAAAGATAACTACCTCCAGGACAGTAACTTGCAACTGAATTAAGGTTATTAATTGTAAAAGGACTATCCTGTATTTTGTAATAGGCAGAAAAACTATTAGAGGAAGCGCTTGATGCGACAGGATCGGTACTTTTTATCTTAATTTTATACCCTTCACCTGCGGTATTTAAGGGTAGAGAAATATCAACTGAAGCTGGCGAGGAATTTATAGATCCAGGGCTTGAAGTAAAAACTATATTAGAGTTGGAAAAATCGCCTTCAGAGTCTGACATTTCAATAATAAACTGATTGGAAGAATTTATTCCAGATTCAGGACTAAATACAAAATTTAAAGTAAAAGTATTAAAAGATTCATTTGCACATGCCTGAGTAAATTGAAGATTAGGAGTTCCTATAACAATTTGTGCATTCATTTTTTCTATGAACGAAACCATAAAAAAACAAGCAACAATATATGAATGTATAACAGTATTTTTAATCACTTAAATGTTTTTATGTGTACAACATCAAATGTAATTAGCTATATCCGTATATCCAAAAATTATCAAGACATATAGGTGATTTTTTTTATGTATTTAGAATGTAATTATTCTGTAAAACTAATAGCAATTATGTTGTTAATTCGAAGTCTAAAATCTGGTTGATCTAATTTTTTAACATCAATAAAGGTCACAGAATTTAATCCTCGAGAATATACATTAGCGAATGCATTATTGCCGTACCAATTCTCTAGGTCTTCATTATTAGAAATGTTTTCTGTAAAAATATTACCCTGGCAGTTATTGAAATACATTTTAGAGAATCCCATCTTATTAAGATTTTCGTTATTTATAACTATTTTATTATCTAAAACAACCGCAGGGTTAAACCCTGAAAAAATACTTTTATTCATAGAAAATGAAGCTCCTTCTTTTACATACATTGCTTCGTGAACCAAACCAACATTTGTGTCTGCATCTAAATTATCACTCAAAACCATAAGTGTCAGATTTTCAGCTTCAAGATTGGTACCTTTTTTGGTTAAATCAACCTCTTCCTTGTTGTTGTAAGATGCCAAATAAATACTACTCGCTCCATCAGAAGAAGAATAATATGGAGATTTTATAGCTAAAGAATTTGTCATAAAAGACTGTGCTCCATAATTGAATTTAAAATCACTTCTTTTCGATCGAAAAGATACCAATTGAGAAAGTATTGTGTTCCCTCCCAGAATACTGAAAGAATCTCCTTGACAATAACTTACCATTATATTTTCTAAAATCGTTTCGCTACCTACTCCTGCCAAAGTAAGACCATTGAAATAACCATAATTTTTGGTTCTCTTTCCTGCATATTCAATTCTTACATATTTTAAAATACCAGAATTACTTTCTTTATCTGTTCCTCCATAAAGGATCATTTCTGAAGACGAAGGGTTAAGACCGTAATCTAGTTTCGACCTTTCCTCTAACCTATTTGTAGGCGAATTGCCTAAAATAAATATTCCTCCCCAGTCTCCATTTTTCTTAATACCCCTATTGGATGAAAAAATAATGGGATCTGTTAGGGTTCCTTCAGCTATAATTTTAGCCCCATTACTTATAACAAGTGAAGCTTTAGTGTTAAAGTCGCCAAGTATTAAAGTTCCGGGTTCTATGGATAGCGTTACATTATCTGTAATAAATACATTACCCAACAGAAGGTAAATTTCCTTCTTGTACAGTTTAGTGTCTTTCGTGATATTCCCAGATATAATTTGTGTAGGTTCAGGATATTGTTGATCAGTAGAATTAAATTCGGTCCAAATATTTAACCAATTTTCGTTCCCATATATTCCTTTTTCCTGTTGAGAAAATAAACATACAAAAGGAAAAAAAAGAAAAAATATTATATTGTAGTAATTAATTTTCATGATAATGTAATTATAATATTGACTACAATAGTAACAAGATAATTAGATTAAATCCATTAAACACCAATTTATTCGATAAAATGCACTTTATTTTAACATTTATAAGATTGTTTGTAGGAAAAATAAAGATAAAAACAGTGATACTTTACAAATTTTCTAATAAAATAATTTTAATTAAGGAAGTACACATTATTGAAAACATATAATTTTTAAATATTTTTTAGTTTTTGAATTAATGTCATATTAAAAAAAATTTCAGTTTTCGTTAATATTAGGAATGACCTATGAAAACATTGAATTAATGAGTTTACTTACAAAAGAAGTGATTAATAGATAACCCTTGTATTTATTTAAATCTAGTTTACCAATTAAAGATCAGTATAACGGTTCCATTTAAAAATTTACTGATGACAATAATATAAATACTGAATTGTTATTGTTTGAATAATAACGTAATTATAAAGTTTTATTTATTTAAAATCATCATAGGTGTGCAATGCTTTCAAAGTTTCCTCATAAAACAATATTGCAGAAATCAAGTTATCTTTATCTGAATAGGGAAGAACAATTTCCTGAAATTCTAAAGTATTTTTAAAATAAGTGGTGGCTGCATCAATGTTATCTTTGAGCGCATTTCGATTTTCTTTGTTATAAGGAATACCCATAGAACTCATTGTTATACCAGGTTTGGAAGTAAATGCGATATTTGGTAAAATCTTAATAAGTACTTCAATACGCCTATTATATAAAACCATAAGCTGACCTTTTTGCATATTTTCAAGTTCATCTTGACTGTGATATTTATTAATGACGACATCTTCCGAAATAATAAACGGTTGTTCTTCTTCTTTTTGAGCTACAGTGATTGTAGTTATCAATAATATTAGAACTGTAAGTAATTTTATTTTAGAATTTAAAGTCATCGAAATACGTTTATGTTTATTAGGGCAATTAACCTTTGGAGTTCAATTTTACAATTAAATACAATTAAATACAAATTTTATAAGCAATTATCCTGTTTATAAATGGCAAAACTGTAATAGATTTTAAGTAAATTTATTTGTTTCTACTCTAAAAATTATTCTTCAAAAAATGAATGTAATAGTTAGGAAAATAACTGCAGAAAATTCAAGAAACATACAATTTTCATCGCTATCATATTCAATTTACCAACTTTGTGTTTTGAGTGTATTGAAATGAAATATAATTCTAAAAAATAATGTTGCAATGGATAGACTAAAAAGTGATCATGATATTAATCATCTAATTATAATAAAAAAACCCTCTAACAAACCAACGCAGAGGGTTACAAAAAAATAAAACAACTAAAAGTGGGGATACTCGTAGTATTTATCTTACGAAATTACAAATTGATTGCATAACAAAATATGATAATTATCATATAAAAAAACCCTCAAACAAATTAATGTTGAGGGTACAAACTAACATATTATGATTAAACTTCATTAACAAAAAAGTATCCCCACTTTTATTTGCTTTATAAGGTTTAAATCGAACAATTTCGAGTGATAAGTATATCCACTCTTTGAAAATGAATAGCAAAATTAAAAATTGTCTACATTACAAAATATGATATTAATCATAATTGAATACATAAATAGAATTATACGACAATAAATTTGTAATTATTTAAAAAAACGCTCTTGAAGGCTGAATTAAAAAAGGAATATATGCCTTTGGTTTATTGAAAATTTTTAAACTCTTGTACTAATTCTTTTTTGTAAGCAGGTCTTAATACCTCTATCAAAATTAATTCACTCTCACCTGCATTAAAAATTCTAACACGAGTATTTTTGGGAATAACAAATCCATCCCCACTAATTATTTTTTGTTCATTATTATCATATTGTAAACCGAGTATCCCATTTAATACAATTCCCCTAATTTCAAACTGTGCTTTAATAATTGGTTCTGTCCATCCAAGTGGTGCGTGCATTTTTATTAAGCCAATCTCATCTGATTGAGTATAATCATATATGATACGTTCTACGTTGTCTTGAATTAGTAATTTTTTAGCGACAACAGTACTTTTTTTTGTTTCATTTTTACTTTGAGAGAAGGAATTAAAAGATATACATATTAATAAGTAAATAATTTTTTTCATAATTCAAATATAATAAATGTAAGTTTTACTTAATTAAAAGGTTTAGAAATAGCTGCATTGAAAAAGGAGGATATACCTGTAGCTTATTTTTGCTGAAACCATTCTAATATTTCTTTTTCGATATTAGTATTTAATATGCTGTTGCCTAATAAAAAACCCTCTAACAAATCAATGCAGAGGGTATAACCAATTCGAGAGTGACGAGCTCCCACTTATTTACTTATAATTACAAAATTAAAAATTGTTTACATGACAAAATATGATAACTATCATATAAATAGATAATAAGTGATTTTTGAACCATTACAAAATTAGTGTTTTTACTTTTTCAATTTTCGTAGTTCGAGTAGGTATTAGTTTTTCCTTTTAGCCATCAAGTCTTATGATTAAAAATTGGCATTCGCTTTAATGAAGTTTCAACAACAACAAAGCCACCAAAAAGGTGGCTTTGTTTATAACAATCATGCTACGGTATTTTGAACAACAGCTTGGTTAGTACTTAGATTTTTTCAATGTAAAGTGCCATGGCCTCACCATAGGTTAGGATTACTACCTTTCCAACATTGAGCATTTCGATTAAGGATGGGTCTTCCACTGGAATGGTCATAAAGTTACCTTGAGGTCCTTTGACTACGACATCCATAAAAGGTCTGTTAACAACCTCTACAGTTACTACGGCTTTTACCAAAGCACCAATAGCTGCCCCGGGTGGCAAGTCTAGGTCGACCTTACCAGCTTCCGCAATAATCACTAATGGCTCTGCCAATTCTTCTTTAGTAGGATTTCTAAATTCTGCCATCATGTAAATCCAATATTCTAACTTAATGAGGTCGCCAATTTCCAATTCGTTGAATCGTTCTACCTCATCACCTGCAATAAGAGTCACTATATTCCCCTCTTGTCCTATCACGGTTACTTCTCGACTTTCGGTATCAAGTGCGGTGATGGTTCCTTGAAGTTCTTCGGAGTAAAATATTTCTCGATCTTCTTGAGCGAATAAGTTCATGGCTAAAAGCAGGACTATAGATAGTAGTGTTTGTTTTTTCATTGTTTTAAATTTAGAGTCAAAAATAGTTAATTATATATTCTTATCTTAGTGACTTAATGTTAAAATTCATAAAAATGAAATACCTAAAATTCTTAATGCATTCATTTACTGCTTTAGTGTTAGCTTCTTTTATTTTTTCATCTTGTTCAGAAGATGATTCAACGGAAGATAGTTGCTCTTTAACAACTTCAGAAGTATGTGTAAATGAAGCTTGTACATACTTTGTTTCTTCCACAATCAATGGCGTAACTGTAGAGTATGATGTTGACAAGGAAACGTATGATTATTATGCAAGTGGCGATGTAGATTGTTGGGAGGGACTTCAATAGAACCAAAGGATTCATATTTAATGGTACTTTTAAAATGAGAAAGATGCTCTAGTCTAAAAATATAGAAAAAGAATTGAACTTATCTCTCAATAAATATGAAGGAAATAATCAGTAGAACAAATGTTATCCCTGAAGAAATAAAGCGAATTAAGTTCAAATTATTCCAATTAACCTCAATACTTGTTCTTAGACCCTTTGGAGTCGTTTTAAGAGACAATCAAACACACTTGAACAAGGACAAACATTATACTCATTCAGGCATTCAGGAGCGATAGAAATATTCAAGCGTACAGGCTCTATAACCAAGCTACAGAAAGCTATGGGACATTCATCAATAAATGTAAGTTTAACCTACTTAAGAGGATTAGAATTAGCAGAACTGAAGGAGGAGGATATTATAATTTAGCTCGTGAAGTGGAAGTCCTCAAAGACTTACACGTAACATTAACTGTCATATAACTGCCAATTAACACCTTATTTCATATTAATTTGTTATATTTAGATGTCTTAAACTAAAACCCCATAAAAGCAAAAACCCTCTACATCAAAGATATAAAGGGTTGTTTTGCTCCTCTTCTTGGACTCGAACCAAGGACACCCTGATTAACAGTCAGGTGCTCTAACCAGCTGAGCTAAAGAGGAATTTATTATTGTTATTTTTATTAGAACTTTAAGTTCGCTTTTTAAAGCCTTATTGGTTTTACAAGCGGGTGCAAATATAAATTATTTTTTATGTGCAGCAAACAATTTTTATTTTTTTATTATTTAAATAACCATCTGTAAACATCATTACCGTTTGCAAATAATACCAATGTAATTAATAATATAAATCCTACCATTTGTGCATACTCCATTACTTTTTCATTTGGCTTACGTCCGGTAGCCATCTCATATATTAAAAACACAACGTGTCCACCATCTAATGCTGGTATAGGCAAAATATTCATAAAAGCTAAAATAATTGAAATTAAAGCGGTGGTATGCCAGAAAGAAATCCAATTCCATGTGCCAGGAAATAAATTAGCAATTGCTCCAAACCCACCTACTTGTGTAGCTCCCTCACTTGTAAATACATATTTAAATTGTTTTACATAGTCTGTCAAAACATTATATCCATAATTAATTCCTCCTCCTAAACTTTCAATAAACCCATATTTTACTTGTTTGTAAGCATTTTCATATTCTAAACCAAAATTATTAATTCCAATAGTACCATCCTCCCTAGGTATAACTTTAATAGTTTCTAAACTCCCATCTCTATCAATAGTTAAAGTAACTTCAGATACAGGGTTTGCTTTTATGTTTTCTGATAAACTTGCCCAATTAAGAGTTGTTACTCCGTTAACTGATAAAATTTTATCTCCTTTTAATAATCCAGCTTTTTCAGCAGGATAATTTGGAATAATAGTGTCTAAAACATTACTTCTTACAGGCTGAAAAGGTCTTAATTCTCCTGCTTTAAACATAGTCATGCCAATTTCCTCCGGAATCGAAATTGTTTCCGTATTTCCATCGTTGTGACTTACAGTCAGTGAATTAACATCTCTTAAAAATAAGTAACGGTTTAAGTCATTTAAATTTTCAAAATCTTCCCCATTAAGCTTTAAAACTTTATCCCCATTTTTAAAACCTAAGTCTTTAAATGTTTGAGAAACAGCAAAACCATTTGGCAATTCATCATTAGTAACAATTTTTTGACCTACAAAGTAAAATATGCAGATATAAATTACAAACCCAACAATAATATTAACAGTAACACCACCTAACATAATGATCAAACGTTGCCAGGTTGGTTTGGATCTAAATTCCCAAGGTTGAGGGGGTAAGGCCATTTGCTCTTTGTCCATACTCTCGTCAATCATTCCAGATATTTTTACATATCCTCCTAGTGGTAACCAACCAATACCATAAACAGTTTCTCCTATTTTCTTTTTAAATAAAGAGAACTTTATATCAAAAAAAAGGTAAAACTTCTCTACACGAGTTTTAAATAATTTGGCAGGTATAAAATGCCCCAATTCGTGAAGGACAATTAGTAAAGAAAGGCTCAGAAGCAATTGTAATGCTTTGACAGCAAATGGACTCATAGTCTATAAAATTAGGGTGCAAAAATAGATAATTAATATTATAAATCTCTTTTACCTTAAATTTATTACCTTTTAATTAACTATTTAAGTTTGATCCTATAATTTATTTTAAAATAAAAAAAATATTATTCTTTTGTAAAGTCACTAATAATGATATTTTGAAAACATTTGGGACCAAATTTTACTTGTAATTTGATAAAAGTCTCCTAACTTTGTTTTTTAAAAAAAAGACTTTTACAGTATGCTTTTATTTTTTTCCAAGTATAAAATTTTTGGACTTGTACTTTTGATTCTTTCCATCATCATTATTTCAATTATATATCAAGTTTTAAAACCTAATGAGGTTTTACCAATATTTCAACCAGCGAAAGTGAATGCTGAACTAGTAGATAGTACCATGCAACATGTAAAAAAATATCATATAATTTCTGACTTTTCATTGATCAATCAAAACGGGAAAACCATTACTCAAGAAGATTATAAAAATAAAATATATGTAGCAGATTTCTTTTTTACCACCTGTCAAACTATTTGTCCCATAATGACAGATAACATGCTGGAAGTCCAAAACAAATTGAAAAATGATTCTACAGTCATGTTGTTGTCACATTCGGTTACACCAGAAATCGATTCGGTTGCTCAATTAAAAAAATACGCTCTTAAAAAAGGAGTAAATGATACAAAATGGAATCTTGTTACTGGAGAAAAAAAAGAAATTTATAAACTTGCAAGAAAATCATATCTCGCAGTTAAAACCAATGGTAGTGGTGATCAATATGATATGATACATACAGAAAACTTTGTTTTAATAGACAAGAAAAAAAGAATTCGAGGATTTTACGATGGGACTGATGATATAGAAATACAACAACTTTTAAAGGATATCGAAATATTGAAAAGAGAAAATTAATACGCCTATCATAAGGAGTTTTAAAACTTTTATTAAACAAGATTGTTCCATGTCAATATGTTAGTTTACATTTGTTGTTTAAAATGAATCTAAATAAAAATGCTTTCTATTGCGTCTTTAGAAATTGGGCAACGGGCCGTTATAAAAGACTTCTCTGTAGATGTAGTCCCCTTAAAACTCTTAGAAATGGGATGTCTTCCTGGTAATGAAGTGACTTTACTGCAAGAAGCTCCTTTTAAAGACCCATTATATCTTACTATTAATGGCAGTCATTTAGCTATCAGAAAGGAAATGGCTTGCAAAATTGAAATTGAACTTATCAATGGCTAAACAAATAAATGTTGCACTTATTGGTAATCCAAATACAGGAAAGAGCTCTGTATTTAATATCCTTACTGGGCTTAATCAAAAAGTTGGAAATTATCCGGGAATTACGGTTGAAAAAAAACAAGGAACCTGCCAGCTTGAAAGAAACTTAAAAGCTCACATTATTGACCTTCCCGGGACTTACAGTTTAAATGCTTCTTCCTTAGATGAAAATGTAGTTATAGAATTACTACTTAATAAAAAAGATAAAGATTATCCCGATGTGGCTGTCGTTATAGCAGATATTGAGAACTTAAAAAGAAACTTACTTTTATTTACACAAATAAAAGATCTTGGAATTCCAACCATTTTAGCAATTAATATGGCTGACAGAATGAAACGTAAAGCCATTTCACTTAATATTAAAGAACTAGAGGAAAAATTAGGAACTAAAATTGTTTTAATAAGTTCCAGAAAAAAAACTGGAATTGAAACCTTAAAGAGTTTAATTTCAAATTACAATTCGCTCTCTTTAACACCTTGTATAAATTCCTCTAAAATCGCTCCCGAATATTTTGAACGCCTTCAAAAAACTTTCCCAAATCAAGATTTATATAAATTATGGTTGGTGGTTACCCAGGATGTTAATTTTGGAAAGTTAAATAGGAAGAAAATAAATGGAATCCAACCCTTTCAAACAGAATCTATAACTAATCTAAAACGATTACAGCAAAAAGAAACCATAGCCCGATATCAATTTATCAATGACACCCTAAAAAAGACCTTATCAATTGATTCAAAAAATGCAAAAGATTTAAGAAGTAGGTTTGATAAAATATTAACTCATAAGTTTTGGGGGTATGTAATTTTCTTTTCTATTTTATTATTGATATTTCAAGCCATATTCGATTGGAGCACCTATCCAATGGATTTTATTGATAATTCATTTACATTGTTAAGTGAATGGTTAAAAATTAATTTACCTCCTGGTGTATTTTCAAATTTAATTGCAGAAGGAATCATACCTGGACTTGGTGGTATTGTAATTTTTATACCACAAATTGCATTTTTATTTTTATTTATTTCCATTTTAGAAGAAAGTGGTTATATGAGTCGTGTGGTCTTTTTAATGGACAGAATTATGCGTCGTTTTGGATTAAGCGGAAAAAGTGTTGTACCCTTAGTTTCCGGTACTGCTTGTGCAATTCCTGCTATTATGGCTACTAGAAATATTGAAAATTGGAAAGAACGCCTTATTACAATTTTAGTAACACCATTTATAACTTGTGCAGCTAGATTACCTGTTTATTTAATAATCATTTCATTGGTTATTCCAGAAGGTCGAGTATTGGGAATTATCAGTTTACAAGGGTTAACGCTTTTAATTTTATATGGTTTAGGTTTTGCTGCTGCAATTATTGCAGCTTATACCTTAGACAAATATTTACATGTAAAAAGCAAGTCTTTTTTTGTAATTGAAATGCCAAATTACAAACTACCCTTATTGAAAAATGTAGGGATTACCGTATTAGAAAAAACGAAATCATTTGTATTTGGAGCTGGAAAAATAATCTTAGCTATTTCAATAATCTTATGGGTTATGGGTTCTTATGGCCCTGGAGAATTCAATCAAGCGGAAGAAATTGTTTTACAACAAACCGAACAACAAAATTTATCACAAGAGGAGCTAGCTATTAAATTATCCTCTTTTAAATTAGAGAATTCATATATAGGTATGGTTGGTAAATTTATAGAACCTGCGGTAAAACCTTTAGGATACGATTGGAAAATAGGTATTGCCCTTATAAGTTCATTTGCTGCAAGAGAAGTTTTTATTGGAACTCTTGCTACTATGTATAGTGTTGGAAATGATGAAGTAGAAACTATAAAAGAAAGAATGGCTGCTGAAATTAACCCATCTAACGGAGCGCCATTATTTAATTTAGCGAGTGGTATTTCTCTTTTATTATTTTATGCTTTTGCGATGCAATGTATGAGTACCTTAGCCATCGTAAAACGAGAAACAAATTCATGGAAATGGCCATTATGGCAATTATTATCAATGACTGCTTTAGCATATATTGTTGCTTTAGCTGCTTATCAAATACTTAAATAATGCAACATCTATTAGTCATACTTACATTCTCATTAGCAGCAGGGTTTCTAGTTAAAAAATTTATTTGGAATCCAATTTTTGAAGGGAGACAAAAGAAGAGTACAACAATGGATGGGGAAAACACCAAATGTGGTAAAAATGATTGTGCTTGCCACTAAACTTATTTAGCGGTTAAAACACCTTTTTAGTAACTAGATAATCTTTTAAAACTAGAAAAAATAGGTGACAAATAAATCTTAATTTCATAATAACTATTATAAATCAACAATAATTAAATAGTATGTTAGACTATTTTACCCTAAACCAACATCTAAAGACATCATCACTATAAACCCTCCAATAAAACCTAAGGTTGCGATATCGGTGTACTTATCTCTTTGGGTTTCTGGAATTACTTCTTCAACAACAACAAAAATCATTGCACCTGCAGCAAAAGCTAATGCATAAGGTAAAATTGGAGTAAAAAAAGCAACAGCTAATGCTCCTAAAACAGCTGCAATAGGTTCTACAACCGCAGATAATTGTCCATACCAAAAACTTTTAAAACGAGAAACACCTTGCCTTCTTAAAGGCATAGAAACTGCAAATCCTTCTGGAAAATTTTGAATACCTATTCCTATTGCCAAAGTAATAGCCGCAATTATCATCTCAGTCTGTTCAAATCCACCCAAAGTTGATGCGGCACCAAAAAGAACACCAATAGCTAATCCTTCTGGAATATTATGAAGTGTAATTGCTAAAACTAATAACGTGGTTTTATGCCAATCTGTTTTTATTCCCTCTGCTTCTTCTTTTTTAAAATTAATGTGTAAATGTGGCATTAATTTATCCATACCAAATAAAGTCAGAGCTCCAAGTCCAAATCCGATTGCTGCTGGAAGCACTTTTACAAAACCTTCTCCTTCACTATTTTCAATTGCAGGAGCCAATAAACTCCAAAAACTTGCCGCTACCATTACTCCACCAGTAAAGCCTAACATACCATCTAAAACTGCTCGATTTGCCTTTTTGAAAAAGAAAACCAGTGAAGCTCCTAAAGCAGTTAAGCCCCAGGTAAATACCGAAGCATAAAAGGCAGATAAAATTGGGTTTATTTTTGCGAATTCTACAAATTGTTCGAACATTTTTTTATTTCTAAATTTTTAAAATGAAATTATTTAAATAATGCTATTAATTCAGTGGCTTCAGCAGGCTTCATTTTTCCGGCAATTACCAAACTTAATTGACGTCTTCTTAAAGCAGCTTTGAAACGTTCTTTTTCAAGATCGCTTTCAGGAATTAAAAGAGGAACTGGAACTGGTTGACCAGATTCATCTACTGCAACAAAAGTATAAATTCCTTCGTTGGATTTATTTCTCATACCGCTTTCACGGTCTTCTATCCAAATATCCATTACTACTTCCATAGAACTTTTAAAGGCTCTAGATACTTTTGCCTCAATAGTAACAACACTTCCTAAAGGTATCATTTTACTAAAAGCAACATGATTAACAGACACTGTTGTTACAATTCTTCTACAATGCCTTCTTGCCGCTATACTTGCCGCTCTGTCCATACGGGCTAATAGCTCACCACCAAACAAATTTCCAACTGGATTCGTCTCACTAGGTAAAACCAGATCAGTTACTACAGTGTAGGATTCGCTTGGAGTTCTTGAAGTCATAGTATTTATTTTTTGCAAAGGTACAAAGTTATCTCAGGAACAAGATATCTTTAATAAAGAAGAATTATTTTTCTATTTCTTTTACTAATAACCAGGCATCTGGATTTTGAGTATTTTTAATCTTTCTGAGATTCTTTAGTGCATCTAATCGTTCTTGAAAACTCTCATATGCTACTTGATGTAAGCCGTATTTATTAACTCCAATGAGTGTTGGAGTAAATCCCTTCTCACGAAGTTGTTGGATTTTTTTATCTGCATTTGATTCAACTCTAAATGCACCAGCAATAATGTGATATTTACCCGTTTGCTTTTTAAAAGTAATATTTAAAATTGGCAACGGATTTTCAAAACTAAAAGTAGCTTCTTGAATTTGATTTTCTACAATTGAGTTTGCTTTTTGTTTTTCAGCAAAATTATGTTTTTGCACTTCTCCTTCATATAATTTCATTCCACTAAATCCTGCAATTGAAATAGCAACTAAAGCTATTGCTGCATATTTTAAATACGATTTTTTAACACGTCTTTCTGGAATGAGATAAACTGGAGCTTTTTCTTCTAAAGGCTCAACGGACTCCTTATCAATTTCTCGAATTACTTTAGAAGTTACAATTGATGTTAATCCAAATGATGCTGTACTAAAATTTTGCTTAGAAGAAGGTACAAACTGCACCGAATTTTCTTCATTTAAATGAAAATCACCAATATTACTTAGAGACACAAATTCTCCTTCAGATAATTGTAGGGATAATTTTCCTGTATAATTTCTTAACTTCTGAAGTGAAGTTTCATAAGTGCATTTTTCAACAGAAGCAATATAATTTGCTAATAAGCCATCATTAGTTTGTAATTGTCTGTTAAACGATAAAGTCTTTGAAGGAGGATAAAAAGTTTTATTTTCACCATCAATTTTTGCAGATTGATACTGAGTTAATAAGGCTCCAAATCCAGGAATAATTACACATTCGTAGCGATAAAGTAAATCGTTTATGTAAGTGGTTATTTGCATCAAAACAAATATAGTTGATTTTTATTTTTATTCAATTTTAATAACGGATTTTTATTAACAGTTTAAATTCATTATTTTTAAAGTCTCTCCCTGTTAAATATCAAATATGTTATCGAAAAACGAATTACGCTATACGTTAGCTTTGCAACGTGTACCTAATATTGGGGATGCTACTGCTAAAAAATTAATCCATAAAGTAGGTTCTGCTGAAGGAATTTTTAACGAAAAGAAATCCAATTTACTGAAAGTAAGTGGTGTCGGTAGTTTCAAATTGAAAGAGATTTCTAAAAAAATTCAGCTGGATGAAGCAGATAAAGAAATGCGTTTTATCGAGGAAAATAAATTGGATTGGCTTTATTTTAAAGATAATTTATATCCAGAAAGATTAAAACATTGCACTGATGGGCCCATATTATATTTTCAAAAAGGCAATATTGACCTTCAGAAAAATAAAATAATTAGTATTGTTGGTGCGCGTAAAATCACAAACTATGGAAAGGAATTTTGTGTAAAATTAATAGAAGAACTTGCTCCTATTAATCCTATTATTATTTCGGGATTTGCTTATGGAGTAGATATTACTGCTCATAAAGCAGCAATTGAAAATAGCTTGCAAACAGTTGCTTGTTTAGCGCACGGACTAAATCAAATTTATCCAAAAACACATAAAAAATATATGAATAATGTAATGAATAATGGTGGTTTTATTTCTGAATTTTGGAGTAGTGATGCTTTTAATAAAAATAATTTTTTAAAACGAAATAGAATTATTGCTGGGATTTCACAAGCAACTATTATTATTGAATCTGCTTTTAAAGGAGGAAGTTTAGTTACAGCAGATATTGCTAATTCATATAATCGAGATGTTTTTGCTTTACCTGGAAGAGCTACGGATTTGCAAAGTAAGGGATGTAATAACTTAATCAAATCTCAACAAGCTAACATGATTACCAGTGCTGCTGATTTGATATATATGTTAGGTTGGGAATTAGAGGAAAAAAACATACAAACCCTACAAACTCAATTATTTTTGGAACTTTCTGAAGAAGAAAAAATAATTTTTAATTTTTTAAAAGAAATAACTAGGGGCGATCTTGATACTATTGCGCTAAAATGTTATATGCCTACTTATAAATTAGCTTCAATTTTGCTTACTATGGAATTAAAAGGAATCATTCGTCCTTTACCTGGCAAACTGTTTGAGTTGATATAGCGTTTATAAGCCTAGTTTTTTTCTTACCCTGTTTAAAACTTTATTAGCAACTGCATTTGCTTTTTTAGCCCCAACTGCTAGAGCTTTATCTACTTCATCCAAATTTTCCATAAAATAATTATACGTTTCTCTTTCTGTAGAAAATTTAATAATAATCAATTCGTATAAAGCTTGCTTGGCATGACCATATCCATAATTACCACCCTCATAATTAGCTCTCATTTCTTTTATTTGACTTTCCGAGGCTATTAATTTATATAAATTAAAAACATTACACACATCAGGGTTTTTAGAATCTTCCATAGGAATACTGTCTGTCTGTACTCCCATAATTTGTTTGCGAAGCTTTTTATCTTCTAAAAATATATTGATAATATTACTTTTTGATTTACTCATTTTCGCTCCATCTGTACCAGGAATCAACATTGTGTTTTTTTGTATTTTTGCTTCTGGCATCACAAAAGTATCTCCCATTTTACTATGAAAACGAGCAGCTACATCACGTGTCATTTCTATGTGCTGTAATTGATCTTTCCCAACAGGAACTATATCTGCATCATATAATAATATATCTGCAGCCATTAACATTGGATACGAAAACAGACCGGCATTCACATCCTCCAAACGATCTGCCTTGTCTTTAAAAGAATGTGCAAGAGTTAATCTTTGGTAAGGAAAAAAACAACTTAAATACCAAGATAGCTCAGTTACTTGAGGAACATCACTTTGACGGTAAAAAACTGTTTTCTCTACATTCAAACCAAATGCCAACCAAGCTGCTGCAGTACTATAAGTATTATCGCGTAATGTACTTGCGTCTTTAATTTGAGTTAATGAATGTAAATCTGCAATAAATAAAAAGGATTCATTTTTTGGATCATTAGCCATTACTATGGCTGGTAAAATTGCACCTAAAAGATTACCTAAGTGAGGCGTTCCTGTACTTTGTATTCCTGTTAATATTCTTGACATATTTATATCCTACCTAAGCAGGAATCTTTTAATTGTTTTTAAACACCCTATTTATTAAAATGGCTTATTGTTAATCAATTTTTAGTGTGTTCAAAAAAAAGTTATTAATAATAATTTTTACAAAGATAATTTTTTTTAACCTTTTGATAATCTTCAATTTGCTATTTTTGGCTAGTGAGGAAAATTTTAAAAAATACAGCAATACTTATCTACCGTATTTGGTATTACATTCTAATGTTTGTAAGTATTCTACTATTATTTCCATTTCTATTTATTAGTATTTTGAGAGAAGAATGGTATCCTATTTTTTTTAAATTGGCACGTTTTTGGGCCTACATCATTTTATTTGGGATGGGGTTTACACCAATTATAAAAAAAGGAGTTCGATTTAAAAAGGGAGAAAGTTATATGTTTGTTGCTAATCATACTTCTATGATTGATATCATGCTAATGCTTTTTATTACAAAAGATCCTGTTGTGTTTGTTGGAAAAAAAGAACTAAGTAAAATACCTTTATTTGGTTTTATTTATAAACGGACTTGTATTTTAGTTGACAGAAACAACTCCCAAAGTAGACGAGCTGTTTTTAACAGTGCTCAACAAAAAATAAATCTAGGCTATAGTATCTGTATCTTTCCTGAAGGAGGAGTTCCATCTGATGAAAGTATTGTTTTGGATGATTTTAAAGATGGTGCTTTTCGTTTAGCTATTGAGCATAAAATTCCAATAGCTCCTGTGACTTTTCATGATAATAAAAAATTATTTTCTTACACTTTTTTTAGTGGAGGTCCTGGAAAAATGAGAGTGATGCTTCATCCATTAATATCAACAAGTAACTATTCAATAGAAATAAAGAAAGAACTAAATAAAAAAACCCATGCTATCATATTAGAAGAGTTAGAAAATCCTTCTTTTTAATTTAAAAAAAAACCATCTTATGGCGTAAGATGGTTTTCTCTAACAAGTTTGTGACATCACAAACCCCAAACTAACTTAATCTAAACTAAAACTTGAAACTCAAACCACTATAAATCCCTAGATAATAAGGTTTAAAGTTAACAGATGAATCTGTATAAGGATTGAGTTGATACTTAAACATAGGTTCAATATTAAACATTAACTTTTTAGAAAAACTATAATTCAAGCCTAATCCGACGTTAGTTGTAAAGCTAAGAGATGATAAATTACTAGCCTCACCAAGGACTTCATTAAAATCACCCGCTTCAATAGAAACCTCATTATTCCCTAATAATAAAGCACTAAAGCCACCAATTACACTAATTCCAAAATTTTTATTAATTAATGTATAATTTAATTCTAGAGGCATTTCGTAATAACTTATTTTTTGATTTAATAAGGGCTCTCCATTGGTTGATTTTGGTGTGATATTGCCAAAAGTATCCTCTGGATTTTGATTTACCAATGCTCCTTTATCAACAACAATAGTAACGTCGTTTCTACTAGAATACTCAATACTAGCTGTAGAAGCGGATACAGGACCGGTCCCAATATCCAATCCCGTCGTTGAGTAACTTAAATTTACATTACTAACTCCAGAACGCATACTTAATCTTTTATTTAAATTGTAGCTTACTTTTACGCCATAAGCTATATTTAAGTCTCCGTTTTTTGGATTATCCGTAAAAGATGGATCTATAGAAGATCCTTCAGTTAAGCTATTATAATATACAGGAGCAACATTTGGTGTAACTTCCCAGCGATTTTGTGGGGTATTATCTAATTTTGCGATAACTACTTCCCCTCCTGAGGTTTCTTTTATTGCATCGAAAATAGATTTTTTGTTTTCTTTCTTTACAAATTCTTTATGTTCTGTACTTAAAGAGGTCTCCTGTGTATCTATTATGGTTTTATTTACGGCCAAAACTTCAATATTCTTGTCAATTTCAATATCTTGATTTATTAGTAAGTTCTCTCTTTTATCTATTAAATTAATAGTTTCATTAGCTACTGATTCTTGACTCTTAATAATGGGTACTGATCTTTGAATTAAATCTTGCTTTGATTGTTTTATAGGAACTTTTTGTTCAGTATTATTAGAAGCTACTGTCGTTTCAGAACGATCAAATGAATTGCTATTATTAGCGGAATTCGTAGCTTTTTTAATGAGTAACTTCTTAGTGCCTTTTACTTCATTATTATCTTCAGTTAAAACAATGTCATTCTGAATAATATTATTATCTACTATTGTATTGTTTGCTTTTTCTGTATTAATTTCAATAGCGTTTTCATTAACTATAGAGTTGTTTATTTTATTTAAGGGAACATTTAATATTGAGTATCCTATGGTAAATAATAGTGCAAATAAAGCAGCAACACCTCCTAGTTTATACCAAATAGGAATTACTTTTCGAACATCTTTCTCTTTTAGCTTTGCTTGTATTTTATTCCAAACATCTGGAGAAGGACTTACTTCAAAATTTTTGAATCGTTCCTTAAAGTACTCGTCTATGTTTTTATTTTTTTTCATTAATCCCTAAATGGGTTTCTTATTATTTTAATTTGTTGACCTTGTAATAATCTTCAACTTTTACTTTTAATATTCCTCTAGCTCTTGCCAAGTTAGATTTTGAGGTCCCAACAGAAATTCCAACTATTTCCGAAATTTCTTTGTGCGCATAATCATCTAACACATACATCGTAAATACCAATCGATATCTATCTGGTAATTCCTGAACTATTTTTAACAAAAAATCCAATGGAACTGAATTGTCCTCAATTTCAATTACAGCTTCTTCTAGCTGTTCTTCATTAGATAAATTAAATACTCGTTGTTTGCGATATTTCTGAAGGACCGTATTAACAGTAACCCTCTTCATCCAACCTTCAAAAGAACCTTTTCCTTTGAATTGCTCAATGCGATTAAAAATTGTAATAAATGCATCTTGTAAATTATCTTCCGCTTCATGATAGCTTGGAGAATATTTTAAGCATACAGAAAATAATGTGCTGGAAAAATTTTTGTATAATTCTTCCTGGGCTTTTACATCCTGATTCTTACAATTTAATATGAGCTCTTCTAATGTCAAACGTAGTCTCTTATATTATTAAATTGTTAATTTAATTTATAAGTAAATAAATAAACAACCATACTAATAAAGGTTTCTACTATTTGTAGATGTCTAATAAACAAATAGGTTGCGTAGGAAGAATAAACTATTATTTATTTTCAATAATAGCGTCTTTTATTTTTTGTTCAAGTTCGTCCATTAATTCTGGATTATCCAAAAGTAAAGTCTTTACTGCTTCTCTACCTTGTCCTAATTTGGTCTCATCATAGCTAAACCAAGATCCGCTTTTTTTAATAATTTCAAAATCTACTCCAAGGTCAATTATTTCACCAACTTTTGAGATTCCTTTACCATAGACGATATCAAATTCAACCATTTTAAATGGTGGGGCAACTTTATTTTTAACAATTTTTACTCTTGTTTTATTTCCTAAAACTTCACCATTGGTGTTTTTAATTTGAGTAGATCTACGAATGTCTACTCTAACAGATGCATAAAACTTTAAAGCGTTACCACCAGTGGTAGTTTCAGGATTTCCAAACATTACCCCTATTTTTTCACGTAATTGGTTGATAAATATTACCGTACATTTTGTTTTACTAATAGATCCGGTAAGTTTACGAAGTGCCTGAGACATTAAGCGAGCATGAAGTCCCATTTTAGAATCTCCCATTTCCCCTTCGATTTCACTTTTTGGTGTTAGTGCTGCAACAGAATCTATTACAATAATATCAATTGCTCCGCTTCGAATCAGATTATCAGTTATTTCTAATGCTTGCTCTCCATTGTCGGGTTGAGAAATTATTAAATTTTCAATATCAACTCCTAAATTTTCCGCATAATACCTGTCAAACGCATGTTCAGCATCAATAAAAGCAGCAATTCCTCCGTTTTTTTGTGCTTCAGCAATTGCATGCAATGTTAAAGTTGTTTTACCTGAAGATTCTGGTCCATAAATTTCTACAACTCGACCTCGAGGATATCCTCCAACACCTAAAGCAACATCCATTCCTAAGGATCCTGTTGAAATTACTTCCATATTTTCAACAGCTGTATCACTCATTTTCATTACGGTACCCTTACCATATGTTTTATCTAATTTATCTAAAGTTAGCTTTAATGCCTTTAGTTTTGCTTCTTTTTCGTTGCTCATTGTTCCGTATTTTTAATTGAAAATGTTAATAGGCTAAGGTACTATTTCTTTATTAGCAGGACAAAAGGAAAATAAGAAAAACTAAAATACTTTCAGTTGGTTTGTTTAGAATTAATATCTTTACTCCTTATATAAAATTCATAACTGGTTTTATTAAGTTTAATCCACGTCTCTTTATTGATAAAGAGCTTTATATATAATTTATGGGCTGTACAAGCTGTAGTTCTGGAGTTGATGGACAACCTAAAGGATGTAAGAACAATGGGACTTGCGGATCTGATGGTTGTAATAAATTAACAGTTTTCGATTGGTTATCAAATATGGCGCTTCCCGGCGACCAAAAACCATTTATTGGAGTAGAAGTTCGTTTTAAAAACGGGAGAAAACATTTTTATAAAAATTCCGAAAAAGTATCTCTTTCTATAGGCGACGTTGTAGCAACCGAGGCAATGTCTGGCCATGATATTGGAATTGTTACGCTTACTGGAGAATTGGTAAAAGTGCAAATGAAAAAGAAAAATCAATCCGAAAAAGTTGAAGAGCTTCCTAAAATATACAGAAAAGCTACTCAAAAAGATATTGACATTTGGCAAACAGTAAGAGCTAAAGAACCAGAGATTCAAAAACGATCTCGTGAAATTGCAATTCATTTGGGCTTAAAAATGAAAATCTCTGACATAGAATATCAAGGAGATGGGTCAAAGACAACTTTTTATTATACAGCTGAAGAACGTGTAGACTTTAGGCAATTAATTAGAGATTTTGCAAGTGCATTTAGCACTCGTGTAGAAATGAAACAAGTTGGATTTAGACAAGAAGCAGCAAGACTTGGAGGAATTGGTTCTTGTGGTCGCGAATTATGTTGTTCTACTTGGTTAACCGATTTTAGATCGGTTAAAACTTCTGCTGCTCGTTACCAACAACTTTCTTTAAACCCACAAAAGTTAGCGGGACAATGTGGCAAATTAAAATGCTGCCTTAACTTTGAATTAGACACTTACTTAGATGCTTTAAAAGACATTCCAAGAAATGATATAAAATTAATTACCGAAAAAGGAACTGCAGTTTGTCAAAAAACAGATATTTTTAAAAGAATACTCTGGTATGGCTATGAGAAACAAGGAATGAATTGGCATAAAATTAGTGTTGATAAAGCAAATGAAATTATTGCGCTAAATAGAAAAGGAGAAAAGGTATCTTGTCTAGAAGATTTTGAAGAAGAAGAACGAATTTCTGAAAGCAAAATTTTTGAAAATGTTGTTGGTCAAGATAGTCTGACTCGTTTTGATAAACCCAAGTCAAAAAATAACAGAAAGCGAAATAAAGGCAAAAGAAAAAACCGCTATCAAACTACTAATAAAAAACCTAATCAAAATCGAAAACCAAAAAAGAATGCCTAAATTTTTCGCTCTTTCTTTGATGTTTTTTTTTATCATCTCTTGCGAATCAAACATCCATTTTAGCAAAAACAAATCGCTGTCTGGAGTTTGGAATGAAGAAGAAATTATTGATTTTAATTTACCACAATTAGATAGTTTAAAAAACTATAATTTATTTGTGAACCTTCGCAACACAAACGATTATAAATACAATAATATTTTTTTAATTGTAACAATGCACTTCCCTCATGGAAAAATAGTAACCGATACCCTAGAATATAAAATGGCCAATCCAGATGGAACATGGTTGGGGAAGGGAATTAGTAATATTAAAGACAATAAACTTTGGTATAAGGAACAGGTTTCTTTTAATGAAAAAGGGATTTACAATGTAAGTATTAAACATGCTGTTCGCAATAACGGTGCAATAGATGGCGTTAAAAATCTTGAAGGAATCACTGATATAGGTTTTAGTGTAGAGGAAATCACACAACAGTAATTTATGGCCAAGCTAAAAACAACAAATAAAACTCAAACTAATAATTTTAAACGTCACATTAAAACGTTTTGGAAATTACTCATACTTGGTGTGTTTTTTATTTTTTTTATATTCTTATTGGCATCTTGGGGAGTGTTTGGAAAGCTTCCTGATGAAACTAGTCTAGAAAATCCTGAAAAAAATTTAGCGACTAAAATCATTGGCTCTGATGGAGTTATATTAGGGAAGTTTTATAAAGAAAATAGAACTCCTATAGAATATACAGATTTGCCGCCTTATTTAATAAATGCACTAATCGCAACTGAAGATGTTAGGTTTTTTGACCATGCTGGTATTGATGCCAGGGGTACTTTAAGAGCTTTCGCATTTTTAGGAACTAAGGGGGGCGCCAGTACTATTACGCAGCAATTAGCAAAATTATTCTTTACAGAGAACGTCTCTAAAAGTAAATTAGAAAGAGGAACTCAAAAAATTAAAGAGTGGATTATAGCTACAAGATTAGAAAGGCGTTATACAAAAGAAGAGATACTTACCATGTATTTCAATGAATACGATTTTTTAAACCAAGCCATCGGGATAGAATCTGCTGCTCATATCTATTTTGACAAAGCACCAACAGAATTAACAATTACAGAATCTGCTATTTTGGTAGGAATGTTTAAAAACTCCTCCCTTTATAATCCAATCCGTAATCCTGTTGGAGTGAGAAACAGAAGGAATGTGGTACTGAGTCAGATGGCTAAGTATGATTTTATTTCTGAAGAAATAAAAGATTCTATTCAAGCAACAGAATTAGAAATCACTTATACACCACAAGGACATGACGAGGGAATAGCAACTTACTTTAGAGAATACGCTCGGAAATTTATGCACAATTGGATTAAAGAAAATCCTAAAACCGATGGTACTGAATATAACATATATAGTGATGGATTAAAAATTTATACAACTATAAATTCCAAAATGCAGGAATATGCTGAAGCTGCCGTAGATCAACATATGAGAAATCTACAATTAGAATTTGACAAACAAAACAAAAACAATGAACTAGCACCATTTCAAGATGTCACAGAAGATGAAGTAAATCATATTCTAAATTCTGCAATGAAAAGAAGTGATCGATGGAGAGAAATGAAAAAACAAGGAAAAACAAAGGAAGAAATTATAAAAAGTTTTTCTGTAAAAACTAAAATGCGAATTTTTACTTGGAGTGGTGATATCGATACCTTGATGACTCCAATGGATTCTATTCGATACCATAAGTCAATACTTCAAGCTTCATTAATGTCTATGACACCGCAAACTGGAGAAGTAAAAGCATGGGTAGGTGGCATTAGTTATAAATATTTTAAATACGATATGGTTAAAAAAGGGAAGCGTCAAATAGGCTCTACTTTTAAACCTTTCGTATACGCTACCGTAATCGATCAAATGCATATGTCACCTTGCGATACGTTGCCAAATACATTGCATACAATAGCGGCAGGTAAATATGGATTAATTGACCCGTGGACACCAAAAAATTCAGGAGATAAATATGGAGGGATGATCTCCTTAAAAGATGCTTTAGCACAATCCATAAATACAGTTACAGCTAGATTAATTGATCGTGTTGGTCCTAAACCTGTATTGGATTTAGTGAGTAAAATGGGAGTAGATACAAGAAATATTTTAGAAGTTCCTTCAATTGCTCTTGGTACTCCAGACGTTTCTTTATTTGAAATGGTGGGTTCCTATAGTACTTTTGCAAATCAGGGAGTTTATATTAAACCTTCGTTAATAACAAGAATTGAAGATAAAAACAGTAGTATATTATATCAAAATATACCAGAAACTAAGGATGTTTTAAGTGAAGAAGCTGCTTATGTTACTATTAGTTTAATGGAAGGAGTTACTCAATCTGGTTCTGGAAGTAGATTGAGGCATGATTGGGCTATCAACAATCCTGTTTATAAAAGTATGATTACTGGATATCCTTGGGAATTCGAAAATGCCATTGCAGGTAAAACAGGTACAACACAAAATCAAAGTGATGGATGGTTTATGGGGGTAGTTCCTAATTTAGTCACCGGAGTCTGGGTTGGTGGTGAAGATAGATCAACGCATTTTTCTGAGATAGCATATGGTCAAGGCGCATCAATGGCATTACCAATTTGGGCTAATTACATGAAAGATTGTTACGGTAACGAAGATCTAGATATTTCAAAAGAAGATTTTATTATTCCAGAATTCCTTTCTATAGAAACAGATTGCGATAAATGGAAAGAGCAACTAAAAACTATTGATAATGAAATACCTGAAGAGTTTTAAAATAATATTCTGCTTGCTTCAGAAGTAATTCTGCTTCCTTTTCAGTATTTTTATAGCAAATATCTTTCTATGATCAATAAGACCGTTTCTAATGTTCAAGAAGCTTGCCAAGGAATAAAAGACAGTATGACTTTTATGTTGGGAGGGTTTGGATTAAGTGGAATTCCTGAAAACTCAATTGCCGAGTTAGTCCGTCTAAATGTAAAAAATGTAACCTGTATTTCGAACAATGCTGGAGTTGATGATTTTGGCTTAGGACTATTACTTCAAAAAAGACAAATTCGAAAAATGATTTCTTCCTATGTAGGAGAAAATGCAGAATTTGAACGTCAAATGTTAAGTGGAGAATTAGATGTGGAATTAATCCCACAAGGAACTCTCGCTCAGCGCTGTCTAGCAGCACAAAGTGGCATACCAGCTTTTTATACTCCAGCAGGTTATGGGACTGAAGTAGCTGAAGGTAAAGAATCTAGAGCGTTTAACGGAAAAATGCATCTTTTAGAAAAAGCTTTTAATGCTGATTTTTCTTTTGTAAAAGCTTGGAAAGGTGATGCTGCTGGGAATTTAGTTTTTAAAGGCAGTGCTCGTAACTTTAATCCTAATATGTGTGGGGCTGCAAAAATTACGGTTGCTGAGGTCGAAGAATTAGTTCCGGTAGGAACCTTGGATCCTAATCATATCCATATTCCTGGAATATTTATACAAAGAATATTTCAAGGAGAGAACTATGAAAAACGCATAGAACAATTAACCGTGAGAAAGAGAAACTAATGGCATTAAGCAAAGAACAAATAGCACATAGAATTGCTAAAGAAGTAAAAGATGGCTACTATGTAAATCTAGGAATAGGAATCCCAACATTGGTTGCCAATTTTGTGCAAAATAATATTGAAGTTGATTTCCAAAGTGAAAATGGAGTATTAGGAATGGGGCCATTTCCTTTTGAAGGAGAAGAAGATCCAGATCTAATTAATGCTGGTAAACAAACAATTACCGCATTGCCGGGTGCTTCTTTTTTCGATTCTGCCATGAGCTTTTCTATGATTAGAGGACAACATGTGGATTTAACAATATTAGGCGCAATGGAAGTTTCACAAAATGGTGATATTGCCAATTGGAAAATTCCCGGAAAAATGGTTAAAGGAATGGGAGGTGCTATGGATTTAGTTGCCTCAGCAGAAAATATTATTGTAGCAATGATGCATACCAACCGTGCTGGAAAATCTAAACTTCTTAAAAAATGCGCCTTACCATTAACTGGGGTTAATTGTGTAAAAAAAATAGTTAGTAATCTTGCAGTATTAGAGATTATCAATAATTCATTTAAGCTTTTAGAAAGAGCTCCTGGGGTGAGTATAGAAGAAATTAAAAATGCTACTGAGGGAAATCTTATAATTGAAGGTGACATCCCAGAAATAAAATTTTAAAAAAACAGATATGAGAAATATTACCTTAAGTATACTATTTATAATCACAGGTATTATAAATGGAATTAGTCAAGATACATTTTCAATAGTTGCCATGGATCCAATTACAGGAGAAGTCGGTAGTGCTGGAGCTTCTTGTGTTGACTTAGATGCTAACAATCTTCCAACAGATGATTTTTTAGGAGAATTATTTCCTGGTCTAGGGGCTATAAATTCACAAGCATATTATATACCTGCAAATCAAGCAAACGCAAGAGCGAGAATGAACGAAGGATATACTCCAAATGAAATAATTGAATGGTTAATTAACAACGATGTTCAAAATCAACCTCAATTTAGGCAATATGGAATTGTTGGCAAAGTTGGAGAAAATATTGAAACAGCAGCTTATACAGGTGTTGCCACTGATGACTATAAAAATGACATTACAGGACCAAATTATTCTATTCAAGGAAATATTTTATTAGGAGAAGAAGTATTGAATGGTATGGAAGCCGGATTTTTAAATACCGAAGGTGATCTTGCATGTAAATTAATGGGGGCATTACAAGGTGCTAATATTGTTGGTGCTGATTTTCGTTGTACAAATAACGGAACTTCATCTTTGTTTGCTTTCGTAAAAGTTGCACAACCTTCAGATACATTTGGAAATCCTTCTTTTTTATTATCTGTTAGAACTGGAAGCACTGATCAAATAGAGCCGATTACAGAATTACAGATTTTGTTTGATGAAAATCGTGATTGTGAGTCTCTTAGTTTAATTGATTTTGATAATGACTTCCCTTTTTCTGTTTATCCTAATCCATCGAATGATTTTGTTTCTTTAAGAGCATTAAATGATTCAGAAACGTATAACCTAACGATAATATCTATAACAGGTGCTGTTGTGTATACTTCCGATTTTATTTCAAATACAAGTATTGATGTTTCAGGAATATCTAAAGGTATTTATTTTATAAATATTACTAATAAGATTGCTTCCTATACCTCTAAATGGATTAAAAACTAATTTTTTTTATATAGTCATTTTTCCTTATTCTGTAGTATAACAATGTTTCAATATTCTTAAAAAAATCTGGTTCCCAGTAGGTCATATTTAGTTTTTCTAAAACTTTAATAGAGGAAATATTGGCTTTGAATACCCGTCCAATAATTTCTGTTAAATTTAAAGTATTAAAACCATAGTCTAGTACTGCTTTAGCAGATTCAGTAGCATATCCCTTACCCCATTCTTTTTTAAAAAACCGAAAACCTATATCTACTAAATTTTCTTCATTTAATTTTAGACCACACCAACCAATAAATAATCCCGTTTCCTTCAAAATAACTGCCCATCTTCCAAATCCATTTCTTTTGTAGTCCGAATAATTTATAAGAAAAGAATTTGCATCTAGGACTGAAGAAAATGGAAGATCTCCAGTGTATTTTAATACTTCAGAATCTAAATTTAAATAAAAAAAGTTTTCTGAATCGTTGATCTCAAATTCTCGTAAAATCAATCTATTTGTTTCAATAATCTGTTTCATTGTTTAAGCAAACCTCAAATTCCCTTTGGGATGGCTTTAATTAGTTTTTGTGTATATTCTTTGGTTGGATTTGCATATATTTCATCTGCATCTCCAATTTCTTCTATTTTTCCATTTTTCATTACTAATAATTGATCTGCCATAAATTTAACAACCGCTAAATCATGGGAAATAAAAATATAAGTAAAGCCAAAATCATCTTTTAATTCATTTAATAAATTTAATACTTGAGCTTGCACCGAGATATCCAATGCAGAAACCGACTCGTCACAAACTACTAATTTGGGTTCCATTGCAATTGTTCTAGCGATACCAACCCGTTGTCTTTGACCACCAGATAATTCATGGGGATACCTATTAAAATAACTATTGTCTAACTCTACTCTATTTAAAATACTAAGCACTTTATTTTTTCGTTCCCTATCATTTTTACCAATGCCGTGAACTTTCATTGGCTCCATAATAGCCTCTCCAATTAATATTCTGGGATTAAGTGAAGAATATGGGTCCTGAAAAACAAGCTGAATTTCTTTTCTGAGTTTTCTTAATTCCGAAGGTTTTAATTTGGTTAGTTCCTTTCCTCTATATTTAATACTTCCGCTGGTAGCTTTTTCTAATTGTAAAATTGCTTTTCCTAATGTTGATTTACCACACCCTGATTCGCCTACCAAGCCCAAAGTTTCTCCTTCAAAGACTTTGAAACTCACTTCATTTACTGCGTTGATAATCTTTTTTTTATTAAAAATACCAGCATTGGAGTAGTATTCTTTTTTAACATTAAGAATTTCTAATAGTGGTTTTTTGGTATATAAATCTTTATGTTTTATGGCTCTTTCTTGAGGAGTTACTTCTATAGGTTTAAAACTTTTTTCGGTTAAGGATGTTATTGTGGGAAGTGTCTTTAACCGAATATTTAAACTTGGACGAGAAGCCATTAATGCCTTTGTATAATTTCTTTTTGGTGTTTTAAAAACCTGAAAAGCACTGCCCTCTTCAATAATATTTCCCTCATGCATCACTAATACTCTATCTGCGATCTCCGAAACCAATCCCAAGTCGTGGGAGATAAAAAGCAAGCTCATTTTAGTTTCTTTTTGTAAATCTTTTAATAATAAAATAATTTCTTTTTGTACAGTAACATCTAATGCAGTTGTTGGCTCGTCTGCTATTAATAATTTAGGTTTACAAGCTATCGCCATAGCAATCATAATACGTTGCATTTGCCCTCCGCTTATTTGATGTGGGTAACTGTTATAGAGTTCCTTTGGGCGTGGTAATTTTACTCTTTCAAAAAGAGATAGTGTTTCCTTTTTTGCTTTTGAAGCAGAATAGTTTAAATGGTGGCGAAAAACTTCTGAAACTTGTTCTCCACAAATTATGGAGGGATTTAAAGCACTCATTGGTTCTTGAAATATCATTGCAATTTCACTTCCCCTAATCTTTCTTATGTCTTTTTTTGATTCATTAAGAAGATTTTGTGTGTTGAAAAACATTTCACCTTTTAAAAAAGTATTTTTTTCTGGCAATAAGCCCATAATTGCTAAAGAAGTAACCGATTTTCCGGAACCAGATTCTCCTACAATACCAAGTATTTCATTTTCAGAAATACCAAAAGAAATATTATGAACAACTTCAGTACTTTTTTTTCTATTCCCAAAAGCGATAGCTAGTTTTTTAATTTTTAAAATATTTTTTATTTTCATAACTTTAAAGATAAAGTAAATGTTTTGATTTATTAAACTTACAATGTGTGCTTTTTAAAGTATTAAAATGCTCTTCAACGAATAATGTGATTTGTTCGTAAATAATATCCTACATTTACGATTAAAATGTGTTAACATAGTTCAGTTATGAAAAGTTCGACAAAATTAATTATTTTATTATCATTAACAATCTTAATTTTTCTTGGAAATACTACAGTAGTATTTTCTCAAAAAAATACAGATCAAAAACAAGAATTAAAAACTCCTCCTAAATTTTTAAATTTCAA
>Ga0222717_10000392_pt1 | contig 37717 bp, 32 predicted proteins | sample C33_18DmetaG_FD_165053 | JGI IMG/M metagenome (GOLD analysis project Ga0222717, IMG submission 165053) | Estuarine water microbial communities from San Francisco Bay, California, United States - C33_18D | ecosystem: Environmental > Aquatic > Marine > Unclassified | place: USA: California... | reverse complement strand
TACTCCATCTTCTTCAATTACAAAGTTTCTTCTTGGTTTGTTTTTATTAACGATAACTCTATCTTTTATTACGTTAGTTCTTCCACCAACTATAACATTGTTTGAACCTCTTCTACCTGTATGATATACTACGTTAGTACCTCTATATCTATTATAGAACCCATTGTTCCAACCATAGTAGTTGTTCCATCCATAAGGATTACCCCATTGGTTAGATGACCATCTTCTATTATTCCAACTGTAAGACCATCCCATACCGTAATTATTAAATCCAAACGGGTCCCAGTGGTTGAATCCCATATTGAAAGGGTAATTACTCGCCCAATTCCACCAATATTGTTGAGAGTTCCAATAAAAATCAGATGGAGAAGCAAATGGCCCTCTTCTGTACATTCTACTATTCCAATAGAAATCGTAGTTCCATCTCATATCTTGTCTCATTGCATATTGAGCAAAATTCCATCTAAAGGTATCATCAGTTCTGAACTTTCTTGCAAGTTCAAATTCGTTATCAATAGTGTTTATTTTAATTTCATTACCGTTATTATCGTATATCGGATCATGATTGATAGTAGAATATTTAAATTGAACAGCTGAACATGATGTTAGAACTATTGCTATAACGCAGAGTAAGTATGGTTTAAGAATGTAATTTATTGGTTTTCTCATATATTATAATTTTAACGTTGTAGGGTAACTATTATAAATAGGTTCAACTACAGGATGCTCCAAACTATATAACTTATATATCATTTTAAATAAATCAAAGTTTTGATCTATATCGTCTATAGGTAGAAGCTTCCATCCTTTTCCCTGTATAACTTTCTTCTGTTTACTTGGCCCTCTTGAATGTGCTTTTAACCACAGTACTCCCGTTCTTTCTATAGTCACTCCTTTAGATTCTTCTAATGCTTTAGCGTAGGAGGCTAACTGTAAGTCGTAGGATTTATGTATGCTATTAGAAGTTTTAATGTCTATCAACCATACTTCTCCATTCATTTTACAGACTATATCAGCTGTTCCTGCATAACGGTGTTCGTCGGACCATACAAATTCTTCAGCAGATATTAGTTCCGGTTTATGGGTGTTCCAGAATTCGTGAAACTTTAAAATCATTTCCCATACTATTTGAGAGTATTTAGCGTTTCCGTAATCATCCATCCAGGATACCTCTTCTCCTAGTATTAATTTCTCACAAGCTTCATGTACTTGAGTTCCTTGCTTACCTGCTTTACGCATTATAAGATCGGCGTTATGCCCAACATCCTTCATCCATGTTTCGAAGAATTTATTCTTGGGCATATATTGAAGTATAGTTGTTACGGACGGATAATATACTCCTTCGCCTCTCTTATAGACTCTACGGTCTAAAAAGTTAATTTGCTTTAACTGTGGGTTAAAGTCTAGTCGTTTCTTTTCATTCTGTTCTAGAATGTTCATTCCTTGTTTTATCATAAGTTTAATTTTTGCAACATTATCTTTGAAAAGTCTAATTCTGTTGCGTTTTGAACTAACTTGGTAAAGTTTTTAAACCCCATCTCAGAAGGATCTTTATCAGGTAGTTCTACTAAATATACCTTAAAGCCTGCTGATGTTAGTTTTTCAGCAATACTCAAAGCAGCGGTTTGAGCATCTGTATCTAGTGCGATATAGATGTCAGTTAATTTACTTGTTAATATTTTTTTATATAGAGATAACGATAAGCTTTTTCCTAGAATAGGTATTGCGTTTCGTTTTATGGCGATTGCATCAAAAACTCCTTCACATAATATAATAGGAGCATTCCAATTGATCAAGTTTTCGTAAAAGATTACGTCTTTGCTAGTTTCAGGATTTTTGTACTTAAAGAAATTTCCATCATAGCTTCTTGCAACAAAATAGTTGAGTGTACCGGATTCAGTATAACTTGGAAATATAACTCGTCCTCCATAGTCTCCAGTTGTGCAGTACCCAATACTATATTTAATAAAATCATTGTCGGTAAGTCCTCTTTCATATAAATACTTTCTTACTAAGTTAGCTACCACTGAGGTAGTTGAAGCGGAATAAAGTGGTTGATATTCTTTCGGTAGTTCTATTATAGATAGCTGCTTATATTCAATATGAGACCCTCTTGGTACATATTTTAGTATATCTACTGCAGTATCTTTTGGTGTATTAAGTTGTTTGAGTAATGAGCGGATTGTACGGCCTTTAGTTTGACATACCCAACATTCCCAGAAGTTCTTTCCTTCTTCGTTAGTAGCCATACTTATCTCAAGCTTTGGCTTTCTATGATTACAGAAAGGGCAATGAAAAGCATGATTGTCTCTAGCTCTTTTATGAGATTTGCCAAGTAAGTTCTCAAGAGAACCTAGTAAAAAAGTATAATCCATGTAGTCGTCCGTAACTATTATCTTATAATATAAGAAAAATAATTCTAAATATCAACTAATTTTAAATGTCTTTTTTGATTTACCATAATATTTGATGGTCTGATATCTAATTCTTCAGGGTTTATACCTAATCTAGAAGCTTCTTTTTCTACTGCTTCTATCCACTCTTCAGGTATTTCTCCTTTATACTCTCCTAAAACCTCCATTTGTATGATTCCTAACTTATCGTTAATTATTTCTACATCGTAGATTCTAGCAAAGTTGTTAGTTTTTTTACCTTTTAATATTACTGCATGTTCTAACTCTATTTCATCTGTAGTAGCTTTATAAACTCTTCCATTAAGTAGGTAAGCTGATCCGTAATCTCCTGAGCCTAAGTATTTTGCTCCTTTATCTCTTAGCTGATCCGTCACCTTTTCAAATGCTGGATCGTAGTATAGTATTTCACCAAGTATTACTCTTGATAATTTCATCTTTATTAACTTTCATTTAAATTAAAATGGAAATCCACTTTTGGAAACCACTCTCTTTCTCCCGGTTCAGAATCATAATAATTACTTTCTTGTTGTATGTCTAAACCTTTGCTCTTAACATAATCTAATATTTGATTCCATTTACTGTCTTCAAATTCTCCTCTCATACGAAACGTTACAGAGCCAAATCCTTTGCCTTTTCTTGGGTCATCATCTGATCTTCCTCCAGCGTATTCTCCCATAGAGACATAAGGATCGCCTCCAAACTTATTATTCATTTCACTAGCAAGAGATTGTTCTTTATCTCTATATTTATCAAAATCTGTTTCTAAAATTATATCTCTTAGTTTCATACTTTAAAAATTTTAACCTTTAGATCCCCAGATCCTTTTATCAATCGGTGATAGGTCTCTTTAGGTATAAATAGTTTGTTTTCTGTTAATCTCTCTGGTGTTTTATTATCAAGCTGAAATTTCCAATCTGTTTCATGTGTTGTCTGTACATATCTATCTTCTCTATCTCTATGCCATACAAATTCAAAAGTAGAAGTATTTTTTGAAAATTCTCTTACAGTATAGTCTCCTTCTTTATTTTCTATATAAGGTCGGCTCATTAGGTGGCAAAAAACTTTAAGTACTTTTTAGTCGTTTCTGCATGTGTAGAGGAATACAATGTTAATGATGTTGATGTAGTACTAGTTGCTGAAACATAAACTGAGTTATCTTCATTAGAGTACCAAGCGTAGGAACTCACTGAGTATCCGTAATCCGGTGTAATAGCGAGTGATATATAGGTATAAGCTAAATAGCTAGTTGCTCTAAGGTATAAGGACCTACCGTTAGTTTTATGGTCAGTGTGAGTTACATTTAACTTTTGATTAGGTACATTAGCATATCCAGTACCGTCAGAAGCTTTCCATAGCCATCCCCCGACTGCTCCTGAGGTTGGATAAGTTACAGTAACTGTGCAGCGATCTGCTTGTAGAGCAAGGTACCTATGGCTGATAGAGTTAGCTGAGCTAAACTTTCTATTGGTGCCGGTTAGTGCTGGTGCGTAATGGTATAGGAATGTATCATTAAGAGAGGTATTTGTACTTGTCTCTATTTGATCAGCAGATGCAGAGAATGCTTTTATTTCACTCATTGCAAAATTATTTATACTATTCGAATTTACTCCCATATTTTAGTTTCTTTTTACCAATATCCGGAGAAGTTTGCACTTCCTCCTAAACTCTTCCAATATCTACCTATATTACAAGACCAATATCCTGCTTTTGTTTTATCTTTCTTAGTTGCACATTTATGTCGTGCTGCAAATGATGCTCTTGCTCCTTTCTTTTTAAACTTAACAGAAAGCCCAGTATCTCCGAAAGATACTTTCTTAACATTTCCTTTCTTTGATTTAACGTAAACGTAAAATTTCTTACTTCCTCCTCTTTTAGGTTTATTTAAAGCTACTTTTTTACCTTTGTATTCTGCTTCTGGGATGTAATCTACTGATGCTTTAAGCATTTCAAAGCCGTTGTAATCGTAGGATTCATTTTGTAACTTAACAGCTTTCCTAAATTTATCCATGTTAATTTTACCGCCAATTGATTCTACTAGTTCTTTGATCATTTCAAAATCAATCATTTCATCTATTGATAATGCTTCATCAATCATTTCTTCGTTTTCAATCATTTCATCAATTACATTACCTATTTCAAAGATTGCATTATATCCGGAAGAAACCATAGGTAAATCTAAAGGCACTTTCATCCCGTTATATTCTCCATATAACCCTATATCTGTTGTTTCCAGTAAATTTTTATCTTGTTCGTTAAGTTCTATTTTACCGTCTCTAAGAGCAGTTCTTGCTTCAATAAATAATTGTATAAAGGCTTCAGAGTTATATCGGTAGACATTCTCGTGTAAAGAGAGATTGTTGTCTATGTGGTACTGTAAGGACGGTAATCCTACTAGTTCTTGTAATTGTATCATAATTTATGTATTATCATTTCTTTTTTGCCAATCTTGAGAGATTGAATCTTTTTTTATTGGTCCTCCTTTAGCCCAAGTTCTACAACTTCTAGCTGAGTGACATTTAAAATGGTGCATCCAACAATACCCTAATTTACCATCTTCGTCAGAAGTTACTCCTGGCATACATTCTTCCATCCTAGGGGATATATCAAACGCTACACAATTGCTGCAATTCGTACCTTTTGCTGCTTTTTCTGTAGTATTCCAGTATTTAGCAATATCTTTCCAGTAGTTACCTGGTTCACTTACATTTAGAGGTCCGTATTGCACATGAGTTGCTTTAATAGAGGCGTCTCTGTTTTTTGTATTTAACATTAAATCCTGTGTTGATGCTGGGCAAGATTCATTGTTTTCTTTAAGTAGTATGTCTCTTAATTTCATAAGTCGAAATCTTTTCTGTAGAATTTACCTAAGACATTATCGTTTATATAGTTGTCTCTATTCTCCAGTACTTCGTTTATAAATAGGTATTTACACTCAAAATATGTTAAAAGCTTCTTATTAGGTACATAGCAAAGAATGGTACGTTCAAAATCTAAAGGAGAGCCTTCTTTAACGTATTTAAGTATTTCCTTATGAGACCCGTAATAATCTTCCCAATCTGATTCTGTGATTACTTTTTGTTTTAGAGGAGTTCTTCCTCCTATACCTTTTTGTTTACGTTCTAACCTTAGTTGCTCTAAAGCTCTTTTGCCTAGTCGTTTATTGCGTTCAAAGTAAAGTACTTTTTTTCCTATGTATTTTTTTTGTGTAGGTTTATGTAGAGTTTCATATATAAAACCATAGGTGCCTTCGGGCATATCTTTGATTTCTGTTATCAAGCGACCTTTATAGGTCCATCCGGGTACTGTTACCATCATCTTGTAATTTATGAATTATTATTCAGAAAAACAACTAAAGTACGTCTTCTATTATACAGGGGTCAAAATCCTGTTTATACTTCTCTTTAAGTTTATCGTAAGCAAATGTATATACACTGCCGGTAAAAGCATTGAGGTTTTTCTGTAACAAAGTGGTTGATTCTGTTTCTATTACCGAATAAACTGTTCTTTGTTTTACAACCTCTTCTCCGTTTTCATCAAAATCAATATAATCTACCTCTCCTTTTACTATAGAGCTTGACATGTAGGGTTCACAGTCAAGAACTGTGTTATACAGGTCAACCTGAAGTTTAGGGTTATAGTTAATTTGTGTATTATCTATAGACATAGAACAAGAAAGTTGATAATCGTAATCTGCTTCATCCACTTCAAAATATTCTCCGGAAGCTGATTGAGCTCCTTCTGGTGAGGTAAAATGCCCTGTTAGTATAGTTAAACAGCTTCTATTTTTATATAAAGTATATTTATCTATCCTTACATAAAATTCATCTAAAACTCCTTCTCCTTGAACTTCTACTGATCTTTTAACTTTAAATCCCATTATCTGTTTTTTAGGTTGTTTAGTTTGCTTTTTAACTGATCTACGTCTATTAACCTTCCAGCGTTAATACACCTATATAAATAGAGTAAAGTTTGGTCGTAGTTATAATTTGTCCTGTTATCTAGTATATAACGTTTTTCCATTCCGAAATGTTTATAGTTTCGAAGTGCTTCTATATTATCCCATATACCCTTTTCCCAAATAGTAGTAGAAGGAAGCACCTTTTTGCAGTCCCAAATATTTTTGCATAGAGTTTTATAAGGTATATTTTGTTTTTCTATCCACTGTCTCAACATAAATTGTTCAGAATATATCATATGGTTTGGGGTCATGTCTGATTCTCTCATTTCACTAAATTCTTGGTGATTAATGAGTGTCTGTTTTCCATATCTATTTGCAAATATAGGGTCTGGTAAGTAGAAAAGGCTTACGTTACTAGCTCTGTTTACTATATGTTCGATAGGAGTTGTAAGTTGTTTATTCCACGGATCATTACTAGTTGGATACCAGTTATCAGCAAATTCATCATAACTGCAAAGTATATTGTCTTTTAAATGTTTATCAATATTTTTGAATATTAAAAAATCATGGTCTACTAAGACTAGAGGTTTGTCTGTTAAGCTTATTATTTTAGTTTTACATCCAGACCAAAAAATAGTTTTGTTAATATGTTCTGGGTATTCTAATTTACGTACTTGGTCCCATATTGAAAGTATACCCAATTGGTGAAACATATCATTAGTCATATCATCTAAGTACACCACTCTAGTATGTGTGGGGTGGTACCTTTTCCATAATGAAACTGATGCTATGAGCATTAGTATGTTCATTACACTGTAGAATGTTTTATTTTGTTTAATATTATCGTATACCCAAACTACTTCCATTTTATTGTCTCTTTTAAGTCTATTTTTAAATTTTGATATATCCCCTTTTGAAAGTATTTTAAATTCTTTTTATAAGACCTTGTTGGGGTATTTCTGCTAGCACTTGTTAAACCGCATTGGTATCTTTTTATTATATGTTCATCTCTATATAATTTGGTTACCGTTTCTACATTTAAATTAGTAGATCTTATTTCTGTATAGCATCTGGTCTGTACTGTTGGTATGTAATTATTAATGTTATGAAGACTTGTGGAATGAAATATATCTATTAATACGTTATGTTTAAATCCTAATTCAATTGCACCCATTTGAATATTATATAAATGCTCAGGATCTTTTATATCGTTTAGTAAAACTATATCTATATCTGTAGTATTATTAGTGCTTGTGCCAAATAACTTTTCTGCTGTTCCTCCTACTAGCATAACTTTATAATCTAAAATATTGTACTTCCCTAGCCACTCTTTAGCCCATATGTTTAATAGGTTTATAGTGGGAGATTTAAACACGCCGTGGTAAACAAGATTATTTAATTGCAATTGATATTTCATAACATGAGTACAATATATGAAAAAAAATTACTATTTCAAACTTAAGAGCTTCCATTTCCGCCTCCGCCGTAGTTAACAGTAATATCTAAACCGTAAAATTCATCTATACCAATACCGGCGACTGAATCACTCCAGTTTGTTTCATCAGTGTCTATGCCGAATGAGGTTGCTGCTCCTCCTAAAGATATAGTGGTTGTCGATGTATTACCTATTTCGGTATTTAAATCAGCAAATGATATTGCTCCTGATGATTGTATTGCCATTATCTTTTACATTTACATGAGTTAGACTTAAGTATATCTATTTCCGCTTTTAGTTCTTTTATTGCTTCAACTAATAAAGGTGTTAATTTATCATACTTTACTCCATAAAATCCTCCATGCATCTCTCCTACTACTTCAGGTATAACTTCTTTTAACTCTTGAGCAATAAACCCTATATCGTTTCCTTTATAAGGATGTATGTCTTCCTTACCTTCTTTCCAATCAAAACTAGTACCTCTAAGTTTAAGTACTTTTTCTAAAGCACCATCTAAAGTAACAATATTACTTTTTAATCTTTTATCTGAAGAATTAAATGCTGTAATGTTTCCAGTTGCAGTTATTGCTCCTGTAACGGTCAAGGCTCCTGTTGCTACTGCGCCAGAAAAACTACCGCCTTCACTGTATACATAATTCCATCTTCTACTAGTTGTACCTAAATTATGACCTCCATTAGAACTAGGTTTTAATGCATCTGTAACTACTGTACCACCTTTTGCTTCAAATATTGTAGATGAAGAGGATGCTCCTTGAGATAAACGAGGCATTCTTACATACTGTGTAGCATCAGATACAATCTGTATACCTCCGGCTTTTATTTCTACAAAGTTAGTAGGAACAGATACTTCTACTGTTCCGTCATAAGATGGGGCTACATTTGGATAAAAGCCGTTGTTGGTTTGTGCAGTTGTTGTTACTGCTGCTGATCCTCCTGCGCTATATGCTTTGTTATTACCTGCTTGAGCAGTAAAGGAGACAACGTATCTCAGTTTAAAGTCTACTGCTTGACTTACGTTAATATTAATTGTTTTTGATCCAGCACTGAGTCCGCTATAGGATGTGATACCATTTTTTGCAAGTGCAGTTACTGCTTCCCAGGCATAATTGGTACCGTAAGTTGGGTTGTGAGAGAGAATGTTATTAGAAATATAGTTATTATATTTAGGTACTTTAAAAGTAAATACCTCAATTTCTTCTCTAATTAATTCTACTTCTTCAACAGTTTCAAGTACTATACTTTCGTTTTGAACTATATAAATTTTGCTCTCTTGAGCAACTAAACTTGTTACTTTTATTTCTTTATTACCGTCTATCCAGAATCCGTGAGTATCACTTACCTTTACTTCTGTACTGTTTGTTTTAACTCGATAGTAGTGATTTACGTTAGTAGAAACTACTTTAGATATTGACCCAGAACTAATAATATTACTACCGTCCACCCAATCGTATACCTTTAATGTATCTTCTTCGCTAATATTTTTAGCTAATTTAATACTACCATCGGCTAAACTAATTTCTGCATCACCAGTTACTGAGGTGATTCCTTCTAAGAAAGGTCCATCTGATGTAGCATCTGATCCGGATGCATTGTAGTATGTATAACTGTCGTGTCCAGATTGTACAGTTGAAGTTCCTAGTTGTACTTGTCCTAATACAGTATTTGTATTAGAACTTGCTACTGCATATAGAAATATAGATGCACGATTAATTTTTCTAGCACCTGATCCAAAACCGTGTTTTTGGTTTTCATAAGTTCCAAGGTAATCTGGGTAAGCTACAGTAACAGTTTGGTTACCTCCTGGAGATTCTACTTGCCATGTTGGTACAGTAAGAGTTACTTCTTTATCACCTGAGGTGGAGTTAGGTATATTAGCAGAGACTGATCCAAAAGTCGTACTAGTTACTGGGTAGTAGTAACTTACTGCGGTAATACTAGGTACAGCAGGTGCTCCTAATGTACTTACACTAGCTGCTCCACCAGCAGTAGAGGTTAAGTTAAGGCTTGGTGCTATAATAACTTTTTTATCGGCTCCACTAAACATTTGAATCTCAGCAGGGTCAGGTGAAAAGACTATCTCACTATTATCATCTCTTAACGCTTTAGTAATTGGGTCAATTATCCAATCTCCAATCTGTCCAGCAGTTGCTGTTATTTCACCAGAAATTTGAGCATCGGATGCTGTCATAAATCCATCTGCCGATACTGAGAATTGAGGATCAATTGCATCTGGTACATTTATGGATCCTCCGTTTACAATTCCTCCTGTTAGGGTACCTCCTTGTATTTCTGCTCCTTTAATTATACTACCTGTAATACCTGCAGTAGCGTTAACTACTCCTCCGAAAACTGCTGCTCCAGAACTTGATATAAAGAAGTTAGGTGCTGATATACCTCCATTAACTAAGTCTATCGCTATTCCTGCTTCACTGAAACTAGATCCATTTGAGGTTCCTGAATGATTGTTTGCTAATAAAGCACCTGCTCTAATCTTATTACCGGATATGGTTGTTGTGTTGTTGTTAACATCTGTTGCTGCTTCTCCATCTTGTAGAGCAGTAGCACCATCTGCTGCTCCTGATATAACAGTGCTTACTGTTGTATTGGTTGTTCCTACTCTTAAACTACCTGCAAATGTACCTCCTGCTGCTTCTAGATCTCCTCTAAATTTAGCATTACCAGATGTATCTATATAAAAGTTTGGAGAATGAATAGAACCTCCACTATGCAATGTTATTCCATCTGTTGTGTATCCATTAGAGTCTGCTGTTCCAGAGAATATATTAGTACTATTGATAGTCCATCCTCCTACGGTTCCGGATGTTGCTGATCCTGTAGCTCTTATGGTTGCTGTTGAATCGTTATCTACATTTCCTAAATCTACATCATCTGCAGTTGTGTTAGCGTTTAAAGTGTTATTTGAAGTAAGATCTGTGGTTCCGATTGTCATGGTACCACTAAATCCAGCATTTCCATCTTTGTCTACATAAAATTCTTTTGCATGAATAGCACCACTTGCAGAAATAATTAATCTTCCAGCTGCTGATGTGTAGTTATCTACATTTTCATCTGTTCCTGTGAATATCTTATCTGCATGAATAGTCCATCCTCCTACAGTTCCAGAGGTTGCTGCTCCTACAGCCCTTATATCAGCATCGGACGTATTATTTACATTACCTAAACCTACGTCTGATGCATCTCCAGTAGTTGCAACAGTTGCTAAGCCGGAAACATCTGAGGCTGAAGTATTGGAATTTAACGTGTTATTTGAAGTTAGATCTGTTCCTCCTATTTGCATAGTACCTGAGAATACAGCTGATCCATCGGATGCTATCCTAAAGTTTTTGGCAGATATTGCTCCGTTATCTAAATCAATAGCCATACCTGCTGTTGACATTCCAGATCCGTTTGATGTACCTGAGTGATTATTTGATAATATCTTACCAGTTTTAATTGTATTACCTGATATTTTAGTAGATGCTCCTAGCTGTGTACCTGCTGCTAAACCTCTAAAAATTATACCTTTATTTGAGTAGTGTATTGAGGCTCCAGGTCTTACATATTGGTCTGTGAGGGTAGTAGAGGTGTAAACGTATGCAGGGACAGTAAAGTCTCCATTTCTATAAATTTCATATCTAGCTCCAGCTGCTAAAAGAGTTATTCTTAATCTATATGTCTGGTTTTCAGAAAAGTCATCATCGCTAGTCCAATCGTTTGTTAAGCCTGAGTCAATTTCAGTTCCGTTTTCTCTAATTGTTATATCTCTACTCTGAAAGTAGAAGGTATGGTGTTGTTGATCATGGTCGAAATTGGTTGGGTTCTCTTTAAATAAGCCAACCATAGTGGCCGGGTCATTATGTCCTACTACAACGTCCCATTCAAAAGTAGGGCCGTCATTTCTATCAAAAACTGCTTTTGTGTGGAACCCTTCATCCCATCCGGATGCGTTATTTAGAAAACGATTACCGAGTACTGGGGTGGTATAAGTTTCTGTTGTTGTAATACTACTATCAAAAATATTACCATCTAAAGACCCGCTGAATTGATATGTTACTGTCGGACCGACACCTCTATTTCCAATTCTCAATTCAGATCCATTCCATGATAATGAATCATCTCCACTACCGCTCAATAAGAAGTTTCCGCTTGAATCTATATAGGTTAACCAACTACTTCCATCATGATATCCTAACTTGTCTGATCCTAAATGAAGTCCTGCAGATGGTGAAGGTACTGCTGCTAAAGTAAATCCAGATCCTCCAAATGAATAAGTACTAGGGTTTACTAGTGAACTAGTTGCTGCATGTGTAGTATAAGGATCTAGCATAGAGCCAGTTTCTCCGTTAGCTACTGCATTATTATCTGTATATGTTTCTGCTGCAGTTTGTGCTGCTGCTGCTTCTGCACTAGCAGTTGCTGCAGTATTACTTATGCTAGTCTCTAGTGAACTTGTAGCGGATGTTAATGCGCTATTAGCAGTTGTTTCTGCTGCAGTTTGTGCTGCACTTGCTTCTGCGGATGCTGTTGCTGCAGTATTACTTATGCTAGTCTCTAGTGAACCAGTCGCGCTATTTAATGCTATTTGCACAGCACTTGCTTCTGCGGATGCTGTTGCTGCAGTATTAGTTATACTGGTCTCTAGTGAACTTGTAGCAGATGTTAATGCCCCTTGAACTGCGTTTGTTTCTGCACTAGCAGTTGCTGCAGTATTACCTATACTAGTTTCTAGAGATCCTGTTGCTGAATCAAGAGATGCTTGTGTTGCATATGTAGCATTAGTTATAGTTATACTACCTGCGATTGATAGGTTTGTACCATCCCAAACTAATTTATCTCCTAATGAAAACTTACTAGAAGAGTCTATATAGAAACCTGTATTAGAGTTACCGTGTGTACCTGTTCCGTTATAGAGTTTATTATTCTCTAATGTTATTCCTCCGATTTCACCACCTCTAGCTACAATAGTACCGTCCACAGATAAATCTTCTCCATCCCAAGAAAGTCCGTTATCGCCGTCTCCAGAAAGATAAAAATCTCCAGATGCAGACATATACGTTTTCCATTCACTAGCGGAATAAAATCCTAGATTATCGGCATTCATAAATAAACCTTCTCCACTAGGGGTAGGATTAAAACTTATTTTACCATCAGCATCTACCGACCTACTTATTGCAGTTGCTGCTGCTGTTTGTGCGATTGCTGCATCAGCACTAGCTGTTACTGCTGCTTGAGCTGCTGATGTTGCTGTTCCTGATGCTATTGTTGCGGTTTCTTGTGCATTACCAATAGACCCGGTTAGGCTAGATGAAGCCTCGTTTGCTGCGTTTGTAGCAAATGTTTCTAGAGATCCGGTAGCGGTATCTAGCTCTGCATGGGTTGCTGCATTTCCTCCTACTACATTTATATTACCGGAGATAGTTAACGAAGTTCCGTCCCATGCTAAATAATTAGTTTCACTTCCAGTTAGGTAGAAGTTACCGTTATTAGCCATGTATGTTTTCCATTCACTACCTGAATAGTAACCGAGGTTGGTAGAATCCATAAATAAACCTTCACCAGATAAGGTTGCTGGTTTTTGTATTTTACCTGTACTATCTGTAAATATATCTAATGCTACTGATGCTGATGTTGAGGATATTAATCCGGTTTGATCATATGTATTATCAGAAGATATTTGCCATTGTGTACCAGTCCAAATTCTAATTCTATTACCTTGATCTGTTTCTATCCAAGTGTCTCCAACAGCTGTTGCGGTAGGAGCATCTGCTTGTCTAAAGATTGAATTCTTACCATCAACTACTCCTTGAAGTCCTTCGTTGACTAACGCTTGAGATGCTGATATTGCTGTATTAAGGTCTGAACCGGATTGTATATTTTCTGCTAATGCTCCAGAAACTGTATTTATAGCTCCTGCTATAGAACCAGATAATGAACTAGTTGCTGAGTTCGTAAAATTATTTGCATTGGTTTCTGCTGTTGATGCTACACTGTCTGCATGATTTTTTGATTCGGTTACCGCTGAGTTTAGGTCATCTGTTGTAGTAGCGTTACCTCCAGTTATATTTATCGAACCTGCTATATTTAAACTAGTGCCATCCCAGAATAGGTAATTAGTATCACTCCCTGTTAGGTAAAAATTACCATTATTAGCCATGTAAGTCTTCCATTCACTACCTGAGTAGAACCCTAAATTGGTATCTCCTAAGTATAAACCTGCTGAAGAGGTTGAAGGTGTTTTAACTAACTTACCAGAAGAATCTGTAAATACGTCTAATGCTATAGAAGAAGATAGAGATGCTGATGTTGCGTTTATTAACGCTGTTTGATCAAAGGTACTATCAGGACTAGTTGCCCATGTTGTACCGTCCCATATTCTTACTCTATTACCTTCATCTGTTTCTATCCACATATCCCCAATAGCGGTTGCTGTTGGAGGAGTTGCTTGTTTAAATATAGCTGCTTTACTATTTGCTATTAATTCAGCAGATTCTATTGCACTAGTTAATGTAAATGTAGACCCGCTTAAATCTGTTGCTAAAGAAGACGATACATTAGTTAAAGCAGCTAAGGAAGCTGATTCTGCTGATGCTGCGCTTGATGATGCAAAATCTTGTGTTGCTGCATTTCCGCCTGTAATGGTTATTGAACCTTTAATTTCTAAATTACCTGCTGAAGAGTCCCAAGCTAATTTATTACCTGAAGAGCCTGTTAAGAAGAAATCTCCTTGGTTGTCCATGTAGGTTTTCCATTCACCATCCTTATAGAACCCTAAGTTAGTAGATGCTAGATATAATCCTTCAGCTGATGCTGTTGGTGGTTTAACTGCTCTACCAGCACTATCTGTAAATATTTTACCGTCTAATGTATCAGTAACTCCTTCTACTATTCCTGCAAGAGATGCAGTTGCTAAATTAGTAAATGATTCTGCACTAGATACTGCATCTGTTTCTGCTTGATCTACATAAGCTGTAGTAGCACCAGTTCCTCCTGTAATATCTACTGAACCTTTAATGTTAAGTGTGGTTCCATCCCAGTATATGTAATTATTTCCTGATGTACCTGTACCAACTCTAAACTTGCCTAAACCATCTAAATATATTCCAGTTTCAGCTGTCTCTGTTATTGCACTAGCACTTACACCCATAGCAATTGATCCGCTATTAAGTGAGCTTGAAATAATCATATTAGGAGTATCTAAGCTAAAGGTTTCAGTACTGATCACTAGGTTACCATCTGTGAAGTTGTCTAATGAAATAAAGTTATTAGATCCTCCTACTTTCCAAGCTCCATCTGTGTACCAGTAATTATTGTTATTAACATAGATACCATCGTTAGTTCCAGAAACATCTCTACCTATAGATATTTTTTGACCTGTTTCAAGTCCACCTGCTACTGTTGCTACATGTAATATACCGGCAATAGATCCTGTTTGTGCTGTTATTGCTCCTCTAAAGAAACCATTTTCAGTATATAATCCAAAACCTGGTTCATCGCTTCCGTATAGGTAAGCTGATGATAATCCTGATAGGTCTCCTAATCTGGTTCTGAGCTGTAAGTCGTAAACTCCTGAGCCTGTTCTTTCTACTATATCCATATAAGGAGTAGAAACGTCTCTAGGATTTGCATTCATTAAGATGTAACCTGAGGATATATCTTTTGCTGTATTGAATACTCCTGTAGATACTAGTACCTGCCCGGCATTGTATGGTTTAGCTGTTGAAACTAAACCTGCTAAGAACTCTTTATCGGTATCAATTAAAAATACCGTAGTTCCGTTGCTATGAGAATCGGCAACAGTATCATGGTAGTCTCTGATAACTGTAAGAGTATTACTGGCTATGCTAGTTACTTTAAAGCGTTCTTCTCCAATTTTAATTATACTTTGTTCAGCTAATCCGCTTGCATCGTCTACATCAAAAGATGTTTCATTATCATTTATATCTTCTCCTAAAGATGCAATAGAGGATGATACATTTATTATACCTCCGTAAGCTCTTTCTACATACAGTTCTCCAAATAAACCATCAGGGTCAATAGAACCTGTATTATAAACTAAGCTACTATCTTGTGAATATCTTTTTGAACCTGATACGTATAGGTACTCAACTGAGAATCCTGTATCGTCAACCGATTTAATTTTTAATATTTCTCCTTCTTCAAATCCAGAAACATTTGCTACAGAAAAAGTAACTGCGTTTTCATCGTAAGAAGCTGATCCTGCTATTACTACACCTGATTCATTTACTAGGGGTTCTATTGTAGTGGAGTTAGCTATCATTAATTGTCCACCTACTACGTTTACAGATTCTTTTTCAAACACAGTGGTTTTTAATGTACCACGTATTCTCATATTTTCGAATTCTGCAGAACCATTACCTAAAGTATCAATTCTCCAACCTTTTAAGTTAGTAGCAAAATTAGAAGATTCTAACTTACCAGAGGAATGTATAACTAAACCTACTTCATCTTCTGCGTATTGTTCTCCAAATCCTGCAGCGGGTATAGTTCTAATTTGTGAATCTGTAACTTCCCAGCCAGCGATCTTGTTACCCTGTTGGCCAAACATTGCAATGGTATTAGCACTTCCTGTACCTTGACCGTTGAATACTTTTATACCGTAAAGATCCGATGCATCGTCTGATATTTCTCCTAATCTTATGATTTCTTTAGAACCAGTATCAAATATATTTAATCTTTGAGTACTTGTATCTATATCGAAATAAGTCGTGTCTAACTTAAAACTATCTGTCTTAATATCAACACCACTTGTTGTGTTAAACCTAAAGTAGTTACTAGCATCTTTAGTAAGATCCAGTGTAGCAACTGTTGAATCGGTACCCATTATAATACCGGCATCATTGCTAGCAAAGCCTGTTTTATCTCCTGCTACTATAAACGCATCTGTGGAAGTACCTACTAATTTAACTTTATTTGTTGAACCTACTTCTATTGTAGCATCTGAACCTAGCAGTTTTATATCGCCTCCTCCTAAAGACATTGAAGCTTCTGTAGAAGATATCTCTATATCAGAAGCAGAAATTTCTAATAGTCTTGTCGCTATAGCAACATCTGTTCCGTCAAACTTTACAAAACTCCCTGTCCCATCCCCAGAATAAAATCTAGGTGTACCTTCGTTATATTCTAACTGAATACCTTTATTACCGAAAGTACTATCGTTTATAGTTACACTACCTGCATTCGCATCTAGTACAACATTAGTAGATTTTCTTATTTGAGTATTAGTAATTTCCCATCCGGCTATTTTACCTCCGGAAAATAGTACTGCTGATCCTGTAATGTCACCGTTTCCTTTAAGGCTAAAATTAGATGCAGATATAAAATGATCTGTGGCAGATGCTGATCCTGATATATAAAATGAAGGAGTACCTAAAAATGTAGGTCCGTGAATAGCATCTGGTGTAATATTAAATCCACCGATAAGTCCTGATGATGCAGTTATTTCTCCTTCTAGTATTGCCCCTGATGCATGTAAGTATCCGCTTGAAGATATTGCAAAGTTAGAGCCAAAGTGTACATAATAAGGAGCAGATGTTTGAGGATCAAAATGTATGTACCATTCGTCCGAAGATAAGGATCCTCCATCAGATCCTGGTGCTTTTGTTTTATCGTAGAAAGAACCTGATTTAAGGTTCACTATCATTCTACTACCAGTTATTTCGCTATTGGCTATATATACATCACCTATTGATCCACCATTGGCTTGAAAATCAGCGAAAGCTTCACCTCCAATTGGCACCTGTAATGATGTTCCATCTTTTCGTTGTAGTAAAAGTACGTTAGCACCGAAAGAAGCAGTAAAGAAAAATGATCTAAAATTTGCATCTAATTCCTCGTGTGTTAGAGGAGCTCCTTTCTCGTCTCTAAAAGTTATAGCCATTCTTAAAGTCTTTTATTATAAATACGCTCTTATTATCTTATTAGCCCGTATACATAATAAAAGCTAAAGAGTAAAATGTAGGGACATGATATGATGTTGTAATATCGTGATCGTGTCCTGAGCTGTTTCCTGTTTGATTAGTGGTTCCGTTTCTCCAGTATACATATTTATTATCTGTATCACTGTCTCCACTTCCTTTGTATTTTGTCGGACCTACATTATCTACTCCGCTTATTGCTCCGTTTTGACCTACACCTGGGTTGTTATACTCTATGTAGTATGAATCCTTATAGGTGTGGTTGTGTTGTGGCATTTGTGCTGTTGTCAAACTGTGTGCTTGAGTAGAGCCAAAATGATCATGGTTAGTATTACCTCCTGTTGATACAGCACTTCCACTAATAGTAGTAGTCGGTGTTCCTGTTGTATTGTTACTAGCTACTACAAACCTGTTTCTCAAATCTGGAGTTGATACTCCGTTTTGTGTTTGACCGTTACAGAGTGCCCATCCACTAGGTAGTGATTGAACTGCTCCTGACCACATAATAATACCTCCTTGAGGAATTGGTGCTGCATTGACCTGCTGTGTTACATTCCCGTTACTTTCTCTTACAAGGTAGTTATAATTAGTTGCATTTGCTGCATTACCTACTGTATTAAGGGTTACAGAACCTGATAAGGTTGTTGAACCGTTTACGTTTAAAGATGCATTAGTTGTAATGGAACCTGTAATTACTGCGTTTCCTCCTATGTTAAGTCCGTTAGAACCGGATATACTTCCTACTACGGATAATTGATATCCAGTTGGTGTTGATGTTGTACCTATACCTACATTACCGTCTGCTCCAAAATGTGCGATTACTGAATTATATGTTGGTTCTGCGCTAGATGTTGGTGCTGCTTTAATAATCGTAAACCCTTCATCTCCTGTTGAGGATTGAATCCCCATAAGAATATGTGCTGACTGTGGTCCTTCTAATATAATACCTCTTGAATTTCCTTTTAGAAGATTATTACCTAAGTTATTTTCAATTCTAGTATCTGATGAGTCCCATGTGAATAGTTTTGAACGGTATGTGTCTTCATGTGTTTTACCAAATACTATACTACCGCTAATTACAGCGTCTCCGAGACTAGTATCTGCTCCTCTTGTAGCAAAAGTTCCATCTCCTTTTATTCTGAAAGATTCTGATCCTCCTGTTTGTATAATAATATCTGCATTTGGATTTACATAATTGTTTCGTAAAGTTAAATCAAACGTTGTTCCTCCATACGCTAAACTTGCAGAATGTGGACCTGAGGCTACTCTAAGTTCTGCTTCGTTAACTACCATTGCTCCTTGGTTCACTCTTAATCTTTCTCCTGTTGCTAATGCATTAGTGTTAATTGCTAAACCTCCGTTGACGCCATCGATTCTTACATGATTTGATCCTCCAAATTGAGTATTCGAAACTTTATATTGCACCTCTCCAACATTACCTGCTACCTGTGGTGCAGACCCAGTATATGGGTTTAGGGGTATATTTAAAGAGGTTCCGGCTTGTACACCGCTTCCTGTTGTGTAGAGACTTAATTGAGATAAGTCTGTAGATAAAGATGCAGAGTAAAAAAATGAACTTAAGTTGATGTCCATTTCTTCATATGATAGTGCTGTACCTTTATTTGTTCTTAACGTTATTGCCATGGTTACATATCTAATTTAACTAGTATTGTTGTATCATTATTATCCGACGTAGGAATAGGTTGAGCCATTTTAGCTACAGCTACTAATTCGTTTGTGTCGTTATATAGTCCTACTGTTGTAAAGTAAGGAGTAAAGTAACTTCCAGTAATATTATCTGCTATTACTCCATCTGATCCGGTTGTGGTAGATGGGTTTTGAGAAAAATTAAAATCACTTTCTTTTACCTCACAATGGTAGTTATATGTATAAATAGGATGAGATGCATTCCAAGTTAAGCTACCACTAAAATAGTTCTGGTAGTATGTTCCTACAGAGGGGTTTGTTATTATTATTAAACCGTGACTGTAGATAACATTACCTATGATTCGTTGAGGTGACGAAGCGGACAGTATTAAGTTACCGTTTCCGTCATCTACTAGAGTAGTTTTCCATTCATCATCAGCATGTATAACGAATTCTGATTCTGTTTCGTTTATGTAGTTTTCTTCGTCGAATACGTAATCTCCATCTTCTAGTACTTCAGAAGCTCCATACATTGTATCTACTTCTTCATTGTAGCTTTCCGATATAAAGTTACCAGATGCATCGGAAGAATCAAATAGATAGTTAGACCCTGATCCTATAATTCCTGGTTCTAATCGCACACTGCCGGGTTTAATGTTAGTTCCGAAGTGAGCTTGAGGTATAGATATAACTGTAAATTTTGATTGAGCTAATCTTTGGTATTCAGTATATGAACTTTGTAGGTAGTTTTCATAGGCTGAACCTGATAGTTCATTTACGTTTGAGCTTGGAAGCCCTTTATCGTTGTATCCTGAATAGTATAAATGATGGATGCTATTATAAACTAATCTACTGTAGTGTTCAAAATCGGTTCCTGGTAACTGTTTAGTGCTTGTACTAGATAACCATTCTCCTGAGCCTGAAACTCCTAGGTATGTTTCAACACCGTATGCAGTATGCTCACTAGCATCAATTTGATACTTTTTATGCGCTACATAGGTTGTTGTGTAGTGATCTTGTTGTTTTAGTTTTTTGTAAGCAGCCATTCATTAATAATCAAGTTTGATTCTTATTAGAGCTTCTTTTGTAAAGTCTTTTAATAAAGGTCTAGACAATTTAGCAACTCCTAAAAGGTCGTTATTATCGTTATATAGTCCTACTGATGTGATATAAGCTTGTGGGTTATTAACCATGCTATCGTGTCTCAATTCTCCTGATCCTGTAATGTTAGAAGGGTTATTGGAATAATTGAATTCACTATTACGTACTCTAACAAAAACATAATTTGAAGAAATAGTTTCTTCTGAGTTCAGTTTAAATGAGTTACCGTTGTCTATCATATCATACAGAACTGCATTATTTGCACCATTAGTAACTGCTGATCCAGTTTGTGGTTGGTATGCTGTTACCTGTAAATTTGTTGTTAATGCTTTAGCGTTTAATATGATTAGACCTACATCTGGTAAAAATTTACCATATGATGCTATATAAGTACCTGATGTGTACCCTGTACCTCCATCCCAAGAAGTTCCGTTAGAACCAGATATAATTTCATATACTCTTCCTGCATCGTTATAGGTTACAGTAGAGGTTAATGTACTATCATCAGTTAAACTAAGTGTAGTACTTCCGTCATTAAGTAAAAGGTTAAATGTACCAGGAAGAAATTTTTCTTTGTATCTTGCTCGGTCTACTGATATTACCCATATACCTTTATCGCCTTCTGTCTGTCCTCCAAAATTGAAGTCCTTATCCTCATCTCCAAGTACTAGAGACCTATATTGTCCATATATAGTAGAAGAAGGGGATTTACCTGAGACTGCTGAATTGTATACTGTTGATCCGTTACCGTTTTTTTCTCCGTAAGCTATAGAAAACTGTACTTCTGCATCAGGTACTGCTGAAGAGGTGTGGAATACGTTTAAATAATAGTCCCCGCTAGTTGCAGCTTCTTGTGTTGAAGAACTGAAGGCTGTGGTTAGTTCATATGCTCCTGTACTCCATACAGTTGAGGATATAGAATCAGCACTTACTATTACGTCTTCAGAGTCGAATGGTTTAAATGACATATCTTATTAGTTTACTTTAGTTATAGTTATTGGAATAGTTATTCTAGCTCCACTATCTCTTCCTATAATTGTTATAGTACTTGTTAGTGTATTTCTAGCTGATCCAAATAATGTGTTTATAGTTGTTCCTGAAAGGTTTATTGAAGTACCTATTACTGTTTTGGATACATTAGTACCTAGAGTAGTAGTTTCATTTAATCTTTCTGCTTCTGATGAGTTAATCCCCACTCCTGTAAAGTTAGAAAGTAGCCTTACGTCTGCTATAGTTACTGTATATCCACTTGATTCAAATGCTTGTGAAGTACCTAAGAAGTTTAAAGTTTGAGGAGTTATAGTTAGAGAAGCTCCTTGCTTTAAAGTAATAGATGCATAACCTGCTTCTAGAATAGGTAACTTTGCTGTACCTCTAGGGAGTGTAGTGAGCTTGTATTTCATTACTTGTGTTTCATCTGGGAATGCTTCTAGTAGAGGCATATTTTCGATTGCTTCACCAAAATAAGCTGATCCTGATGGATGAGTAGTGTTGTATAGAGTATAATCTATTTCATCATCTGCAAGTGCAAATTGACTTATTCTAAAAGAGCCATCTCCTCTAGCTAGTAGTTCTCTACCTTTTTTTGTTAAGATTGCGTCAACTGTGACGACTGAATTGTTTAAGTATCCCATTTTCTAACTTTTATATATTATAAATATACGAATTTATTGTTTTATACCGTACAAGTGGTTGATAAACTAATAACATACCCACTATTGTTTGTTTTTAATATTGTTCTATTGTCTTTTATCCAGATTTTTTTCTCATCTACCGCTATTAGTCTACTGCCTTCTAGTCTGAATATTCTAGTATCAGTAAATGCTTCTACTTTTGTATTAGTAGGAAAACTATGAGTAGTTGTTGCGCCATCAAACCTTCTTTTCACTTGAAGTTCTGCAGTAGTAAGACTAGTGTAATAAGGAGGATTAGCATCTACAACCTGTAGGTAATTTAAGACCTGTACCACTTCTGTGTTTCCGTTATTAGGGTCAGTTAAAAGTAAAACATTACCTGGTTTTATTTTTATCATTTTATTATTTACTCCTATGTTTACTGTCATGTTAAAAGACTGATCGTGTTCATCTACAATTACATTTGCTACTGAACCTGATGTGCTTGTAACTTGGTTGTTAGAGGTTATGAATCCTAGGTCAGATGTTGCTAGTGTAGGTATGTTACCAGAACCTAAAAATAAAAAATCTTCTACTTCTCTATCATCTAAACTTTGTGAGCAAATAAAATTATCATCTTCATCTACTCTATATGTTGCCCCTTGAATTGGTGTAGCTGATAAAAATGGTTCTATTCCTGAGTAGTCATCTTCTGTGGTCTTTGTTCCAGTATATCTAGCGTTAGTATGTCCAGTAGTAGTGTAATTAGAATCTTGCACCTGTGCTAGGGGAGCATATGGATCTTGTTGGTCATAATACTGTCTTACTTCTAATAATTTTGAAAGTTGAGGTTTAGTGTAGAAGAAAGAGGTAATGTTAATTTCCGATTGTTCCGAAGTTGTATTACCTTTATTAGCTGAAACAACTAAGTTCTTCTGGTGTAGTCTAACATAAATGTCGTCTCCTAATGAACCTGAAGATAAAAAAGTAGAAAATGGTGTTGTACTGTGTTCTATATTACCGTTTACAAAGGTTTGTGTAGCTAAAGAAGCTGTGATTAGGTTACTACTGCTGAACGAAGGTGTATTGTCAATTTCTATATTTAAAAAAGAGTTGATAGAAGCATAAGCTGAAGAGTCTTCAAAGAACTCTGGTTTCATTGATATAACCGGGCTTTGTATTATTCCTACTGCGTCTTCTATATTTGTATTATCCACCCGAATAGTTACGTTTTTATCTCCTCTAAAGGTTTGAGTAGTGGTTATACTTCCTGAAAGTGCAAAGTTGTTTGTATTCCAAGTTGATTGATTTATTGATGTTGCTGATCTTACTAGATTGTTATTGTTGAATTTCAAATCTGTAAAATCTAACTCCCCAATGCCGGCTATAGCTGTATAATTAGATGGATGTACAAAACCTGAAACTCTATCTACGTCAAATTTGTTTACTGCAGGTCTTGGTTCTGATGCATTGCTAAGTAGTGCATTATAGTTGTTATAGAAGAATGGTTGTGTAAGGAAAGGAGATATACCTATAACTGAGGATTCACTACCGCTGGCGTCAAGTACTGATTGATCGGTAGTATCTAAAAAGAAATAATTTGATTTTTCTGATATACTCTCTACTTGAAGAATATTGTTGTTATCCACTCCGGTTACTACAGAACCAGTTAAAGCTGCTCTAATAGACTCTATTTCGTTTAAAGAGATTCTAATATTATTACCATCTAGATCTTGATTAGACACAGTAACTGCTTTAATAAAGTCCACATTATTAATAGTCTGAACTAGTATTCTGATCTCTCCTTCGTCAGGTGCGTTATTTGAAAATGATGCTTGACTTACCGGCATTGTTTCTTTTTATTATAAATATTAACCATTTGAATTATATATTAAGTAAACTGTTTATTGTTATGAGACAGTATTCCATTGCTAATATATGTATGTGCTTTTTCTACAGACAGGTTTATTACATCTCCTGGTTCTTGTTTTTCGCTAGAAATGTATTTTTTACCGGATAGTATATCACCGACCTCTAACTTAGAAACTGCTATGTATTCAGTTTTATTATCTACATATACCCTATGTTCAGGAGAACATATTAAATAACCATCTTCAAAAATAATTTTAACTTTTGAATTTTCTTTATGTACCTTAACTTCATTTACCAATGCTAATGTCCATTCTAAAGTAGTTTCGTCTTGTGTTCTAATTTCTGTACCTATTGTTATATTTTTAGCTTTAATTGTTGTTCCGTTTCCGATTCTGATGTCTGTTTCAGGATCTATACAGTTAGCGTCTTGGTTAAAGTTAGAAAAATCTAACTGTTGACCACCAGAGGTATTCAAACGTATTAAAGCAATTCTACTGTTTGCATCGCCGTTAAACCCTGCAGAAACTGATACGTTACTAGAGGCACCAGTGCCGGACCCATTGCTAATACTAACCCAGGTTTGTGGAGATGTTACAGTCCAAGAGGTGCTTGAAGGAGTTACTTGAACTGTAAAGGTTTGTGAACCTCCTATATACCCTACTGTTGTAGATGCAGGCATTAATTTACCGGTTGTCTTTAATAGAGTAATGCTGTCGGTTGCGTTTGGCCCTTGGTTATTAGCAGTATCTACTATATAAAAGGTTACTGTAACGGTTCCGTTTGCTAATGAATGTGCAAAGTCCGGTATTGTTATTTTTAATACACCATTTACTACCTGTAGGTTGCTAAGGTTTTGTGAGTTTGAGTAAGCTGTTCCACCTCCTGTTGATACAAGCCCGTAGTAAACTGTACCGGTTTGTCCGGAGGGTATACCTGTTATTTTTAAATAGAAATCACCGGTTGTACTAGTTGTAGCTGACGTACTATATAGACCGTCTGTCTTGAAGTCTACACTGTATCCAGAAGGTCCGTTAACTGATTTTGCTGTTGCTATCAAGCTAGCATTTTGTACAGTGGTTGCAACAGGTGCTATTGACCCTGCATTACCGGCTGTATCTGTCAGGACTACTTCAAGTATTACGTTGCTTCCATCAGCTAAATTAGTAGTGTCTATATTCCCTATAAAAGTTGAAGCGTTGGTTATCGTTCCTGTAGAAGTAACTGTTGTGCCTGGTATTGATTGTAGGTACGCAGTAGCTGTGTATGTACTTCCTAGTTCTCCATTTACTATTTCAAAAGGAACTGCTGTGTAATTACTAGCGTTAATTTGTTTTGGAGACATACCCCATGTAGCAGTATAACCAGAAGGTGCAGTACTATCATATGCGCTACAATCTTGAACATATGAAACTTTACCTTGAGCTGCTCCGGAACCAGATATCAATAAGGTCTTACCGTACCCTGTTAATTTCCACCACTTTCCCTGTCCATCAAAAGTATTTGCAGCGTTAATATCGGAAAAAACAAAGTCTCCGTCTATAGGGAATGCTCCTTCTCCGTTGTGGTATAATGTAGATGGTGTAGATCCAAAAGTACTAGCATCATAACCACAGGCTGTTTGTGCTCCTGATCCGTTATTTGTAGCTGCTCCAGGCCATACATAAAACGTAGTTAGTGTGTCTGTATCTTGTTGTACTACTGTTAGCTTGTATCTCAATTGAGGAGGAGTATCTTTCTTAAATACGTTAAGGTTGTTTAATTCTCCGTCTGTTACTGTAATATTACTACCGCTTAATTCTCCGTCAAACATTGGAGATTCATCATCTATAGGTTTTTGTGTAAGACCTAAAGTGGTTTTAACCTCTTTTGAATAAACTGTTGTATCTCCATTAACATATGCCCCGCCGTGTGAACCTGTAGTAAAGGCAGTCTCCATAGAACCTTCATGGTCTAAAGTACTTATACCTATAGATGGAGATTTAATTTTATTACGTTCTAAAAGGTGAGGTTTAATTATGATACCTGTATCTAAAGTAGCTTTAGCAGGTACAAAATCTTTAATCATTTTAAAGAGTACGTTATCGTAGAACTTCAAAATTCTAACAAAATCATTTAACTGTGTTCTTTCTGTGTTAGCTAAAACGTATTCTCTAGCTTTTTTAAAAGTAAAGCTATTGTATTTTTCATAATTACTCTCTGTAAGATCTCTAGGGTTTCCTATTAAGTCATCAAATGTTGCAGTAAGTACTTCTGTACTTAGTATGTATTTGTTTATAGAGTCTGCAGGAGAAAAGCCTACTTCTATTCTATGAAGGTCTGGGTCTTTTTCTAGCTCGTTTTTATGAATAGATGTATATCTAGATAATGTATTACCTACAGAACCAGAATTAGTTGTCTCTACAGTTATCTTGTCAATAGAGCCTGTTAATGCTGTATCTGGGTATGTATTTATTATATTGCCTGGGGTAGGGTTAGTACCTGTTTCGTCATGTAGTCCACCGTATTGTTTAACTTCTAGTATAGAAGAAGGTATACCGAAACAGTTAATTAATGCTCTTAAACCTCTTTCAGTACCTTTTGCTTTTAAAAGATAAGGTAAGTTATGGTATATTCTTTTGTATAGCTCTCCTTCGTAATCTTTTCTCGATACAGGTTGAGAGTTGACTGGTAGTCCTGGTGGTGTTATAAAGTTATTAACTACTTCTGCTGAGCTTCCGCTCGAATAAGTGTCCTGTATTAAGTACTTAAATAAGTCGTTACTTCCTTCTTTAGAGTTATATAACTTTACTCCAAAAGAAGTAAGAGCTTCTCTAACCATATCTTTAGATATACCATGGTCTAATCTATTGTCGTTATCGTATTTATCAGAAACTGCTTTTGTATATGTCCATAAATTATCGAAATGATGCCCAATCATATGTACAAATAATACACCGTTTCTATTTGACCTATCTTCTCCTATATAAGAAGGAATAGTATTAGAAAGCATATCATAGTTACTAGTATCATAATTTGTAGCATCCTCTAAAGAAGAACTAAACCATGCAGTTGCTTCTGTGGATGTTATCGATGTGTTGGTATACGGTTTAGTACTAGTTGTTTTTGGCCAGCTTGTAGATCCACTTTCAAAGTATAGGTGTTTTTCGTAATGATCAAAGTTATTTAGTACTCCCTGTATTAGGTTGGTATACTTATTATTATGGTTAGTTTGTACGTTAGAGTTAGATATACTAACTATAGCGTTTTCATAAGACTCTAGTAAATTTAATTTATATTTAAAGTTCTCTAATCTTTCAACAGCAGATGAAAAGTGTATATAGTTTGATAAGTCTGAGTAGTCTATATTTAATGTTACGCTTTTTTCTTCTAAATAGGATAGTACTTCTTTATTTGAATTATTAGAATCAAAACTAATTAATTCATCATATGTTTGATACTCTGTTGGTGAGGCTAAATTAGCTCCTGTTTCTACATCAAAATTAGCTCCTCTTAGTTTTGGAGTTATTAAAGCATCCTCAGTTATAGTAACATCTACTCTTACAGCTACAGAATCACTTAATTTTTCTACTAACTGTCCTGTTTGTTTTAAGTTATAGTAGTTAGGTAGCGGTTCATATAATTTTAATGCAACTGTGTATTTGCTGGTTTGTTCGTAAACATCTATGTTAGTTGCTATTAAAAGATCATTGTTCCCTAGATTTAGGTAAATTTCTTCTAAATATGTCCCTTCATTAAACCTACTTTTTATTTTCTCTGTAGTGTTGATTAAGTTGTTAACACTTACATCTGTAGAGGCTAGAAGTATTTCTTTTCTATCACTACTTATTTTATCAATATAGAATCTAGATGTAGGTCCTGATTGAGTGTAAAGATCTTTAAGAAAGTGCATTACTACTTTAGTATCTGAATACTCAAACCCAGATTGAATAGTAAAGTCTGTTGGATCAAAGCTAAGTTGACTTAGTCCGTCACTATCATCACTGATTTGATCCATGAATGGTATCTCTACCTGATAGTTAGAATATAGTAATTCATTAGTAACAGAGTATATATGACCTTCTACATAGTCTACACCCTCAGTAAACTTTTTATTGATTTTATAATTATCAATTAAAGATAAGTCGTTTTCAGATATAACCTCGTTTTCAGGTATACTATTTAAGTTCTCATCTAATAAAGTATATTTTGTTTTCATCATATCTTTTAATCTATCCAGACGTAACCTACTTCGTCTTCTCTGTCCTTATCCTTGTACGTAATTAACCTAAACCTTGCATTATTTTTAAAATTATTAAATGCTTGACACCCATCTACTATCTCTTGTGCTTTAAAACCTGCTTGTTTTAATTCTGATACTAAAAAATCTAAGGTTAAGTCTCCTAAGTGGTCTTTAGTTTTAGGTATTAAGTAATTGTATTTTGTAGGCTGTCTTCTGTTAAATCTTTCTGAGTAACGTCTACTATCTTCTTTAGTATCTGAGTATAACCACCAGAGGTTTCTTACTACTCTTCTACCGTACATTTGAAAACCTTTTACTGCATTCCATGCATTTTGTGGTTTTTCAAGAGCTTTACGTGCAGACCTTAATGCAGATCCTTTTTTATTAAGCAGCTCTTTAATCTCGGCTACTGCTTGTGTAGTAGCTTGTGTAGATTGAGCGCTTTCAGATGCTGTTTGTGCAGCAGCAGCAGCGGCTTCCGCAGCAGCGTTAGCTGCAGCAGTTGCTTGTTCTGTTGCTTGATTAGATAATGCGTTAGCTTGTTCTAGGGTTGCTATAGTAGAGTTAGCGACTCCGAGTTGTGATTTTAATAGTTCCATTTGTTCTGCAGAATCAAAGTCAAGTTGACCTCCTCCTGCTAGAGATGTTTCTAGTTCAAGTATTCGTCTTTTATCGTCTAAAAGCTGCACTCTTAAAGAAGCTATTTCATCTAATAATGGCTGTATGTTGTCTAATTGTGCATCTATTTTATATAGTTCAGAACTTCTTTCTACTAAGTATTGGTGAGTATTACCTTGACCTTCAATGGGAATAGTAATGTATAACTTGTCGTATAGTCTAAATAACTCTTCTATAGTATCAGGATCTACAACAGGTTCAAGTTCTTTAAAAAACTTAAAATCTCTGTCAATAACCTCCTGAAAGGATTTGCGGTTAAAAACAGTTTTTTGTATTTCTACTTTTTTACCCATTTCTTACTACCTTAAATACTTGATCATTATCTATAATTGTTGTAGTTCCGTCTATTTCTGTTTTAATAAGTAATCTATAGTACCTTTCTGGCTGTATGCCGTCCATGTAAATGTCGAAATAGTTAGAAGTATTATCTGCACTTATTTTTGTAAATGTATTATCATAGTCAAATACCATTTCTTCTGTGTTCTCATCTTTTAATCCCCAATAGGAAGCAGTAGGTAGAGTGTAGTTAACTGTATAGGCAGAAGATGTTGTAAATGTTCTAGCTGGGTATTTAGGTCTAGCGTGAACTCTAAATCTTTGTTTCCCTTCGTCTGTGTACTTACCTTTGTTGTTTCTAATGCTTACTACTACTTCTGGATCGTTTATCTCTGAAAGGGTAGATGAGTGAATGTAATCATCCCATTTTATATCTAAACTAGGAGGGTAAATAGTATTAGTGTCATTACCGTAGTACTTTAATCTTATAGAAGCTGATAGGTTATTTTCTAAGCTGTCTGGTAGTTTTAGTATAAAGCCATTATTATCTAAGCTTTCACTGTAGTGCATTAATACTCCGCTGGTAATATCTATGTCTAAGTCAAGATCAGAAGTTTTATTGAAAGACTGTACAGCCTCTAATGAGCTATCATTAGAACCGGTATACCAAGTACCTCCACCTAGAACAGTGCTTTCAAATGATGCTGTAACATATGTTGGGAAACTACCAGTGGTCCAATGATTTGCTGCTCCGGCGTTCTTATAATTCCAGCTTGCTCCTGTTCTGTTAGTTGGTGTATCTCCAAATTTACCAGATCCTTCGTCCCAATCTTCTGATATTGGGTAACAATTAACATCAAAGTCTATAGGAAGTTCGTTAGCATAGTTTAAATACATATGCAAATTAGTTTGCACGTTTCCACCGTTTGCCTTATTATTAATAATGTCCTGTATTTCTGTTGTATCAAACTTGATTAATGTTCTCAAAGTTTGACCTCCTCCAGAATTATGGTACCCACCTACTTCTAGTAGTTCATCTCTACCTAAGTTAGCTAATTGCTTCTCGGTATAGATAAAGGTATCTTTAGTACTAAATAGTTTATATATCGCCATCTTATAATGTTGTTATTCTACCTTGTATATCACTGGCAGGATATTTTACTTCAAATATCATTGGATCTAGTGAAGGGTAAACTATATTATTCTTAGTTGCTCCTTCTATATCGTAATCATATTTACTGTAGGTACCTCCTACTTTGGTTTTTACTTTTACATCCTGTACTGTCTGAACTCCTTTCACTTGATCTAATAACGTATAAATCGATGATAGGTTAATAGGTTGGTTAATAGACCAGTTATCAATATTAAAATGCTGTGTTAATGCTTGATTACATCTAATTAAAACGTCTCTTGAACTGTAGCTTGGTAGTGTTACAATATCAAATTTTACACCAATATTTACTACGTACCCATCCTTAATTGTACACCCATCAGTTAGAGGTTTAAATTGAGATATATAGGTTTTTAGATTTTGTTTAAGTTCAAATGTTGGTAATGTAAGTTTCTTATCTCCATCATAGGCTAATACGTAGATACATACTCCTAGTGGGTTATATATGTTAGTAGTTGCTGATGGTATCTCTGCATCTGTAGTTACAAATGCTTTAGCTATAGAGCCAAACCTTACGGGTAATGTTAAAGCTCTAAAAGCATAATCTTCTCTTGTTACTATTCTACCTTGTTCTTGAAATGCTCTAAGAGAGTTTTGTCTAATTTCTTCCGCTGAATCGCGATCTTTACCTCCTGTTGCTGGGGTTTGATTAGTAAACTCAATAGAGCTTCTATAGGTATCATCTGAAGCATTTGCTGTGTATGTAGCTCCGGTAATTGTGTTTGCTTCTATATTAGATTCAATTCCTCCTCCGGTTATGTACCTTATAGTTAAAGTAGTATTGGAAGGTGTATTACCGTATGCATCCGTAAATAAAAAGTTAGAAGGGTCATAAGCGTAATCTGTTCTTCTAATACCCTGGTTAGTACCAGCACCTACATGAGTAGGGTTAGGAACAAAAGCTGTTCCGGTTGATGAAGACATTCCTGCTCCAAATTGTATATTTAATTGTCCGGTAGATGTAAACCTTGTTACGAACCTATTAGGTATGATTTCACTTGATAACATGTATGGGACATCTTGTTGATTGTTACCAACATTTAAAGCTTCTGAAAGAACTAAATCCTGTCCTAAGTACGGTACTTCTGTCCATCTATTACCTTCACTGTCTACTATATCGTATATACCTATTATATCTGTATCATTTATTTCTACAGTAAAAAACTTAGAAGCTGTTCCGACTGTTTCACTACGGGTAATGAGTTTTCCTGATTTAGCCTTTACTGTTTTTCTCAGTTGAAATTCTGCTGGTTCATCGTTACCGTCAACCGAGTATATACTTACTTCAGTTGGATCATAAGAGCTTGAAAAAGTAAAATCAACTGGGGTATCTATAAAGAAATCTTGCTCTCCTGCGCTTACTATTATAATAGAACCTTTGCTTGGATCTGCTTCAAAACTAAATGCTTGATTGTAATCCGGTTCGTATGTAGATCCAGAAGCTGCTATGATTTGAGATATGTCTATATCTACAGTTGATGAAGTACTTACTCTTGGTTTATATCCCATCATATAAGCCATTGAATGTAGATTGCCTGGGTCTTGGGCGTACTGTAGGAATGTTTCTTGAATCTGGCTGTCTTGGTAAAAAGATAATATATCTCCTACATAAGCTGCCATTTCAATAAACATCATTCCAGGTGATGTAGGTGAAAAGTCGTTATACGAATCAGGAAAGTAGTTCTTAGCTAACTCTATAAGTTGACCTTTCATAGAAGAAAAATCCTTATCCGTATATTTAATGTTAATGTCTTTTGCCATTTTTATTCAAAATTTATTGTTACTTCATCTTCTACCTGAGTTTCTTTGACTTTAAAGCTAATACTTAGTGATATCATATTACTATCGGGTGATGGAGTTATGCTTAGTTGTATTATAGCAAGATTAGGAAAATAGTTTCTAAGTTCAGTAGCAACTTTTACTTCTAAAGAACTTGTATTCTCTCTATTAACATTTGTAAATAGTTCATCTCTAATACCGGACCCAAACGTTGGATTCATATACCTTTCCCCTTTTCCAGTTAAAAGGTAATTTATAATATTAGACTTTATAGCTTCTTTTGTTTCATAGTTAGAATTAAACACTGCTTTGCCGGAAAATGGCAGAGATACTCCAACTGCTTTTCTAGGCTGTCGGTCTATAGGGTTAATTCTTTTTGCGTCAAATGCCATATTATACTATTCCTGCTTTTTGTCTATCTTTTTCGTTAGAAGCTTTTAATACTGCTCCTGCGTTTTTTACAAAATCTAATTGGGATATATCTATTCCTCCTCCTGTACTCATGTTCATCTGGTTAGCTATCGAATTAGCTACATTTTGTCTAGGAGCTCCTGTTGGTGTCGGTACTCCTCCCATTGCGTTTTGAGCATTTCCTGAGAATATAGTTTTGTATTCTTCGTTTGTCATGTTGTTTTTAGTCATCTGTAGCATTTCATCTAAAGATGTTTTACCCATCACCGGATTGGTTGGTGAAGGCTTTTGAGTTTCTACTTGAATAGTCTTAGTAGGTGTTGCCAATGTGTTTGGCGCACTTGCTGCTTTTACTGCTTCGTTCATTACTTCTTGTAACTCTTCCTTCACAGCTGATCTGACTTCTTCACGTATAATTTTTCGTAATTGATCTAGTTTCATATTAATAAATAGTTAGTTTATGGAAGTTGATTGTTAATTCTGAATTTTATTTCGTCTATTAGTACTTTTGTTGAAGAACTGAAAGAGGATGGTCCTCTCATAAGCACAACTCCGGTAGCACTTTCAACTTGTGCGTACCTTCTTTTTGCTACACTTAATGATGTTTCTTCGTCATCTTTTATTACTATTGTATAGTCTTTATAGAAGTATCTAAGGGTACCGTCTAGGTCTGTAGTGCTTGTTCCTATTAGACCTGCGTTGGAGGGTAGATTGTCGATTGAATCAAGCAACCTCTTCTTTTCATCTTCAGGTAAAGCATCTACACAGGAGAATAGTTTAATATCTATACTCTCTAGTTTTTGTTTTATTGGTTCAAGCCCATCAAAGCTAATACTTGTTAAATCTTTAATAGCTTGTTGATCTTTAGCTAGCAAATCTACTATTTGACATGCTAGATTTAATAGCTGTGCGAACCTATTTTGAGCACCTACTGATATAGAAAAGATAACACCTCCAGCTGGACCTGGTGGTATACCTATGGTACCCGGTAGGGACATTAACTCCAATACTAGTACGGTTGCTTTTCCTGCTTTAATAGGAGGATCTAATATATCTGCAAACTTCTTTATAGGTTCTATTTTCTTTTCTAACCCGTTTAACATATTAACTAGACTATCTCTTAAAGCTAGTAGTTTTTCTATTTCTTCAACAGGAGGACATACCTGTCCCATTAGACGTTCTATTATCTTATTTACCTCTTCATAAATTTTAGCTATAACAAAAGCTTCTAGTTTTGCTAAATACTTAGCTATAAAGAGGGCGAGATTCGATGGAGGTATACTACATGGCATTATTCTACGAAAGTTTTATTAGATTTTAATGTACTACTACCTTTAGGGTTGAGCTGTCTTTTGAGTTGGTTAATAACTATTTCTGCTGATGCTCCTCTCAGGTTTATTGTTGGTATAGGTTCTCCTTTAATGGTCTTAGCTTTACCCATAGCTTTAGATAAGGCTATCAGTTGATCTAATACATCTTGTAAGAATGCTTCCATTCTATGTCCTAGTATAACAGGTTGTTTGTTAGCACCTTCATTTGCTCTAGCTCGTCTACCTAAATAAATCTTATCTGCATCAAAACACATATAGTCATCGGCGTCTATGTGAGCTGATTTAGAGTTTAAACCTATAGATTCAGCGCTTGATATAAGTATGTCGCTTTTCTTAGCATTTAAAGTGAGTCTGTCTGAGTTAAATAGTAGTTGAGAGCCTTGGTAATTTATCGGGTTGTCTGGTTTTTCATCGTATGTATCTCTCTTATCACTAGCTAAAGTAAGAGGTATCATATGGTTAGAGGTTAAGTATATAGAAGTAGCATCTTCATTTATGTCTTCCATAATACTAGTAAAGCCTCCTTCGACTTCTCTTTGTCCGTTCCTCAGTACTGTTATAGGTTTATTTTTATTTGTATCGTCAGTCCAGGTACTCTTTTCTGATAATCCGCCTGAGAATCGTAGTGATTGTCCTAGTCTACCTTCTATTATATGATCACCAGGAAGTGGTTGTAGGGGTGCTAAACTACTTTGTTCATCTATACCTTCACCTATGTTCACTCCTTTGCTTCCTGTAGTTGGAGGTAGAGCATTATGATGGGTGTGGTTATAAATAGAAACTACTGTTTGGTAATATACCTTACCTCTTGATGACTGGTTTTCTACGTTAAAGCTTGGACCTATCGTTAGAATTACTACTTCATTCTTTAGTGGATAAAGGTTACTATTTCTACGAAGAGGTACAGCTATTCCTGCATACCCTTCTTCATCTACCTCTTGATTTGATGAACTTCTAACTCCTAATGTAGTGTATTTTATTAAACCTATACTATCACTATATCCGTATTTAGCATACTCTGGATGTTTGTCATCTAGAATAATGTCTACAACCCTACCAATAAACTCTTCGTTGGTATCGGTGTTAATTGAAGTCGTAGATGTTCTACGTTTAATACTTTTATAATCTAGGTTCATTCCTCTTTATCTTCTTCGGATACGTTTTTAACTTCTTCCTGTACGTTCTCGCTTTCTTCTAATAAGTCTTGTAATGATTCAAAATCAAATATTTCAGATCCATCTCCTTTAGCTTGTATAGCTTCTATTCTCTGGATTACTGTTGCTAATTTAATTAAGTGTTCATCGTTCTTAACTCCTATTTCCATATACTCTTTAATCATAGGAACAATAAGAGTAGCATCTCCTATATTCTCTATAAGAGGTTTAAGTTCACCGATTAATGCTTTAACCTGTGTTTTGGTCTCTCTTGAATTGTCATATATTTCACCAAATAGGTCAGATAGTGATTTACCTTTAAATATTTCTTTACTACTGTCCATAATAAGTCTTTACTTATAAATAGATTTAAAGTACTTTTGTACGAATCATTCCCACTTTATTATAGGTATCATGTAAAAGGTAGAATTCTTCTTTAAGTTTATTTACAACTTTAGTTAAGTGAGGCGTCTCACAATCTGTCATCTCCCTAATATAAATGTACAATGCTTTCTTTTTAAATATATCTAAATCCTGTCGTGTCTTAAATATAGTAAGTATTGCATCTGCGATTCGTTTTTCATTATCTTTTGGAAATAACTCGTCTAGATCTTCATATGTGTTTTCAACATATATATCTAAAAACTGACCTAATGTGATAGCATGCTCTTCGTCAACTTGCATCTTGGTTTCATACCCGTCATACATTTCGTCAAAGGTACCTATCTTTTTAAGGTTCTTGTAGTTTTTATTGTTGTAGTTGATTAACCACCTTTTTACTATAGTTCCGAAGTAAGAGTAAGCTTTGGCTCCGTTAGTGGGGTCAAACTTCATTATCTTTTCTTCTAATAGCATAGAAACAATTTCATGCTTCAAGTCTTCTATCTTATCCACATCTGTGTAATAGAACTTAAAAGTATGTATAATGTTCTCTGCTAACTTGTAAAATGGGTAATATATATGCTCTGTAAAGATTGAGTTCCTGTATAGGTTATCTTCTGAGGTATTATATCTTACTATGTATTCTTCGGTTTCTTTTGTGAAGTAATTAGCTTTGCTTTTCTTTCTTGCCATAATTTTGAGGGAGCATATATCGGTTTAGCTCTTTTTGCACATTTTGCATTTGTTTAAAAAAATAACCGACCTCATCATCTGACTTGAAAACCCCACGTTCATCGAGTTTGTTAAGGTGCTTTTGTGATTTACCTATTAGATCTGATATATTCTGTAAGTATTTTGTTTGGTCTACAGCAATATCTTCGTATTTCTCTACTTTTACTAATAGGTTTCTAATAATATAAGAAAAAATAAGCGCGGTAGCAACTATAATTGTAACTATTATATAAAAAGTTGTAGGGTTGATGTTCATTTTAAATGTTTTTTAGTAAATTAGAGAGTCCTGCTGAGGAGTTTACTCTTTTACCTGTTGATGAATTAGATTTCTTAGTTTTAGGTTGTGAATTACCTCCTTTATTCTTCCACATATCGTATTCTACCTTAGAAGCTAAGAAGTCTGCTGTGTGTAGTACTGATATTAAAGCTGTTTTCTGCCTAGATGATTCAACATGACTGAAGAAGTACGCTTCATTTGCTTTATCAAACACTCCATCATGACATCTAATACCTAAAAACTCTTTCTGATCTACTTTTATTCCAAACTTCTGTAAAATAAATAAAGATCTGTCTGGAATAAGCATAAAATCTAGATCTGGATTGTATGTATACATCTCTGATAGCTTATCTTGCCTCCATTTATCAGTCTGAGGTATGTAGTTTGGTTTATCTCCATCTCCTATCTTACCTAAATCATGGAAGAGTGCAGCAAATACTAATTGTTCTTCAGTATAATCAACAGTACCTCCCATTTTAATATAAAGTCTATGTTGTTCAACAGCATATTGTACTACTCTATTAACATGATCTACATATCCACCGGGAAAGGCGTTATGATACCAAGTTTTACCACTAGCAGGAGCCATCATATAGGTTTCTTGCATATGGTGAAGCATAGATTTAATACCATCGGTCCTATCACCGATGTAGGTATCTACTATTTTAAGGTGTTTTTCGTAGTTTTTAGATATTTGTTCTGCATTTAACATAGATAACCGTTTTAAATTATTATTATTATTTATTTTAGTATATAAATTATTATATTATTTTTATATTATATTTAATTATATTTTTTATTATATCTTATTAATTATATTATATAACATATATTAAGATATTAAATCTAAGGCAGAAAAGCAACTAATTTACTGAAAAAGATGCTTTTTTTCCGAATTTCTCCATTTAGCCTGGGATTTATAGGGGGTATAGTAAATTTTTACGTCGGAATCCGATCTATATTTAACAAAATGCACTATTTTATCGTTTTCAAACTCATAATCTACAAAATACCACCGTCCATTATTGCCTTTGGCGTCAAATTCATAGGTAGCCTTGAAAACTATTAGGTCTGCATCGGTTCTATGCTTGGTAACATATACTTTTACATCTGCTTCTACCCTTTGCTCAGTAATATAAATGGATTGGGCTTGTAAGGGAAGGGAGAGGGTGAGTAATATACCGTAGGCCGCCGCGCGAAACGCGCGCAAGTTGCCGCGAGGATTTATATCTAACATGTTCCGAATTGTTTAGCTACCCATCCGTACTTTTCTATGTGATCTTCATAGAATTCATCATCCCCATACATGAAATAGGCATCGGCTTGATCTAGCCATCTAGCAGCAGTCTTCTTATCAGGTGCTCCTACAGAC
>Ga0222717_10000391_pt1 | contig 37761 bp, 35 predicted proteins | sample C33_18DmetaG_FD_165053 | JGI IMG/M metagenome (GOLD analysis project Ga0222717, IMG submission 165053) | Estuarine water microbial communities from San Francisco Bay, California, United States - C33_18D | ecosystem: Environmental > Aquatic > Marine > Unclassified | place: USA: California... | reverse complement strand
TGAGAATAGTAAAAGACAACAGAGCGACAGGTGAATTAGATCACCCTGACGACTCCGTAATTAACCTTAAAAACGTTTCTCACATGGTCACCGACTGTTGGTGGGAAGGTAAGGACGTAATGGGCAAGATCAAGGTCCTAGACACTCCTAGCGGTAGAATCCTAAAGGATCTCATCAATGCTGGTGTGAAGCTTGGGATTTCATCTCGCGGACTTGGTTCGGTCAAAGAATCTATGGGTGAAACGATAGTAGAAGAAGACTTCCAACTCATCTGCTTTGACATAGTTTCAGAACCATCAACCCCAGAAGCATATGTTTATCCGGGTGAAGGTAAGCCAAAGGCCTCAAACGCTTTCAATATGAGATTGAGAGAACAGAGAGAGTCAAATATTGACGGACTATTTAAAAAGATTCTTGGAGATTAAATGAACAAAGAACAACTTAAAAAAACTTTAAAACCTATGATCAAAGAGTGCATCAAAGAAGTGATTTTTGAAGAAGGAATACTCTCTTCAATAATCTCAGAAGTGGTGAGAGGCACAGCTCAGCCACTGGTTGAGTCCAAACAGGTTACTTATCAAAAGCCTCAAATTGACTACGAAGCCAAGGCGAGAGCGGAAAAAGAGAGAAGAAGAAAAATGCTAGATTCAATAGGTAGGGACGCATATAATGGCGTAGATCTGTTCGAGGGCACAAAACCACTGAGGGAGAGTAGATCATCTGCACCACATGGGTCCAATGCGCTTGATGGAATTTCTCCTAGCGATCCTGGTGTAGATTTATCTTCTCTTGGAATTAATACAGGCATATGGTCTAAGTTGGCAGGAAAATAAAATGGCATCAAATTATAAGGTTAAGCCTCGGAAAAATGAAGACTCTGAGCGTATGATAAAAAGATTTATTAAAAAATGTAAAAAACTTGGAATCATAAATGAAGTAAGAGACAGAAAGCAGTTTACTTCAAAGTCCGAAAGAAAAAGAATTGCTCGAAGAAAAGCAAAGAGAAACAATAACAAAAAGTAACTATTTAGTTGAGAAAACAAAAAAAGAGGTTAATTATGTCAACACATAGATATTCAAGCTGGGGAAGAACCCGAAGCCCAAAAAATCTGGCTGGTCCAAATGGAACAGCAATAACTCTGAGTTCTGCCTCTGATCTTTTGGGAATAACGGCTACCACGACTGGATACCCAACAGAAAATCAAAGATACCTACACGTTCTTGCAGAAGACAATAACGCTGCTTCACCGGGAACCATAAAAGTTTATGGCTATTGTCATGCTTTTTTAAGATGGTTTGAAATTCCACAATCATTCAAGCAAGTGGGCACAAATGCTGCACCTGTAGCTGTTACGATAGTAGCGCCGGCTGATTCTGGTCACTCAGACGCTGCTGATCTAACTCCTGACGAACGGGAGTTTAGAACTTATGAAATTCTAGGAGTTGATCGAGTTGCCTTTGTTGGTAGCGATGTTGGGACAAGAGTTTTTGCCGCATGTAGCACATTTTAGAGAGGTTTAGATGGCTGATTTTGGCTGGGCATTTGTAAAAGGTAATCTTGTTACTGGTTCAGCACCTCCTTCTGGTGCAATCCAATATAACGATGGCAACAATAAATTTGCTGCCTCTAGTGACCTTACTTTCATATCTGGTTCAACGTCTCAATTAAATCTAACTGGGACGTTGAACGTTTCTGGTGCTATAAATGCAAACCGGCTTAATATCACTGTAACTAATCAGAATGTTATAAACCTTACTTCGACAGGATCTACAAGGTTTGGAGATACGTCTGATGATTTACACCAATTTTCTGGATCTGTTAATGTTTCTGGAAATGTTACCGCTACTTCATTCTTCGGAGATGGGTCAAACTTAACAGGCATTCCAGCAGGGGCTACGACACACTTGCAATTTAATAATGCAGGGGCACTTGCAGCATCATCGAACTTAAGGTTTGCTGGGTCAACATTGATAGTCACAGGTAGTATGGACGTCACTGGTAACATATCTGCTTCTTTATTTTTTGGAAATGGATCAAACCTTACAAATCTTGCTGCTGGTTCAAACAATCAGGTTCAATTTAATAATTCGAACAACCTAGGTGGATCTTCTAATTTGACATTTAATGGCTCACTATTAGGTGTAACTGGGCGCGTTTCGTCATCTCTAAGTATGACTGCGTCTGCATTTAAGGGAGACGGAGCAGGTCTGACGGGAATCGTTGGGGGATTAAACAACCAAGTTCAATTTAACAGCTCGGATGATTTTGCAGGAAGTGCCAACCTTACGTTTAATGGAACAAAACTTGGTGTTCTAGGGAACGTCTCAGCTTCACTAAACATTTCAGCTTCTGCATTCTTTGGAGACGGATCAAGCCTAACTGGTATTGCAACCAATCTTGACCAAGTCACATCCAACGGAAACACAACCTCGAATGCAATGACTGCATCTACTATGAGACTAACAGCAGTTCCAGCCGGTCAGACAACGAATACAAAATTTTTAGCTCTAGACTCGAGCAACAATATTATTACAACATCATCCGCTGGATCTGGAACATCGATGATTGGTGCAGCAGAAGATGGCTCCTATGCAGATGGACTATTTACCGACTTCGCATCGAACACGCTTGTTGGGGTAGCAGTCGATAGATTCAATGAAGTCTTAAAGATCTTAGCGCCATCGCCCTCACCGTCTTTATCAAGAATCAATTCTACTGGGACTACTGGGACTACTGTAAAACTTTCTTTTGGCGCATCAAATGCTATTAATGGATACACACGCTCAAACACACAAGCGGGATTTACAGCTCTGGATGTCACAGGAACTTATCAAAATACAACCTCAGGCAACAATTTTAGATTGGGTGCTTACAAAAACAATACAGACATAACGGGTATATTAAATTTTGATGTTGCTCTAAATTCTCAAAACGGATACGTTGCATATTCAGCAGATGCTTTTGGTAACGCTGAAACGGGATCATTAAAGCTTGAAGTGAACGGCGCCATCATGCACACGGTCAACTTGTCCTCTTTTGCAGGCTCTGGTAACCCTCCAAATGGAACGGCAACCTCATTAACCTCAAACTCAGGATTTACAGATATATCAGTGAGCGCTTCATCGTTTGATGGTAATAATTCAGAGTGGCACATATTCAAACATAGAACCGCTAATTACAGAATAGATACAAGTGCCATGTCTCCAGGTTGGAACTATGCCAGAGTCATCCATACGATTGGTGCAACTAACTATAGCACAAATTACATCGAGTGGGTTAATGATCCATCCGGTGCAGTAAATGATTTAAGTGCAGCAGATGGTAGAATTGAAGACATCGTCTTGGTTGGATCCAAGTATTTATCTGGGGTTCAATATAATACCGATGCAAATGCGAAATATAAAGTTAACTTAAACAATATGTATAGAAATGTGTATGCTGCATCTGGAACACCAGTGTCATTTACTGTATCCAACAGCACATCACCGTCATCACAGGCAGTTCCAGACATCAATATTGGTGGTGGAGATGATCACACAAAAATTATAAGAATCACCGCGTCTTTAGACTGTAATCAAACCTCTTTAGTGAGTGGTGCAATGACGGCAAATGTGACAGCTACGCACCCATTTAAGACAACACTGTCCAATGCTGGAGCGTCCACAACAGGAAACGGATTCTTAATTGACAATAGAACGTTGTCCAGCACAAACATACTTGAAAGATTTCACGACGAAACATTTAGAATAACAGCAGGGAACTATACAACACAAAACAGTATAACCGCATCTGCTGCGCAATGGAATAGCCAGCACCATATGACTGGTGGAGGAGCAACGGGGCACACAGATGGTCTGATATTTTTTAACCAAAGATTATATAGCCCTGTTGATAGTGATTTACCAAATGCTGGTAACTTTTCTAACTTACTCAATGTTGAGAGTGGGCAACCAAACTATGCTGGTGTCACAGGCACGAGGACATTCTACAGAATTCTCTCGAACTCACTTGGGTCTCAGCTATTCAATCTTAAATTAGATAGCACAAAAAACAGCACAACATACAATGCAACCACTTTGACAACCAACAATGTGCATTTTGCCATAAAAATTCCAGGCAAAACTGGATGGATGGATATATCACAAAACTTTATTTACGGACAAGTTGCAGATGGAAAAGGCGCTTTAATTAGTGGTGCAGGGAATGATGTTGATTCCGGTAATAATACTCATCACATCACCTTTGGAACCGCATCGGTAGCAAATGGTGAGAACATGGTTTTGAGAATTCAGGCTGATGAAAGTTGGGCTGGATACTTATCGCAATTGTCGTTTACATTGCCATCTAACCAAAGCCAAGCAACTCCGGCAGTATTAAGCGATATCAATGTAACTAATCAAGGAAAGACGGCAAAATTATCATTCGGAGCATCAAATGCAATTGCCACATATAGTAGAGTAAACGGGGCTAGTATTGGCTCTACAACATTTAATTCTAATGATCACTATGCATACGGTGGCAGCACTAGCAATACAAGAGGTGTTTTCCCACAAGCTCACATAATATCAGGAAGTCTAAATGATGCCATCGCTGCTGGTAGTGGATATGCCGCAGATGCCTTTTTCAATGGTTTCTCAGGATCTATTGTTTTAGAAGTCAATGGTGCAGAGGTCCACTCACTATCTCTATCTAATAGCTTGGGTCCAATATCGAACAACTATAATGGGAATGGATCGGGTTTTAGCCTATCTGATGTTCAATATAGTAACCTCAGCAATATCCCTAGATACGATCTGCCATATAGAACAGGAACGTATCGTGTTGCAACAGCAGATCAAAGAAACGGTTGGAACTACGCGAGAGTAATTCATAGAACTAGCGGAGACCAAACAACCAATTATGTAGAATGGGTAATTGACCCTTCAGGCTCCATTGAAGATACTGCAGTAGCAGATCAGGTAATGGGTAACTTTAATCACCCTACGACCTATCATCAATCTGGTATAGGATATTTTGCCGCAAGACCGACTGGTAGCTTTAGCTATTTGGCATCCAATTTTTACAGAAATGTGTATTCAACCGGAAGCTCAGCAATAAACTTCCCCACAACTACAAACTGTAGCATAACGAATGTTAGAATGGCCGGTGCTGGTGTTACGACTACCAATTCAGCCTCTGCCACTTCTGGATTAGCAGTCCTCAATAATTCTGCAAATTGTCAAAACACAACACTTCAGGTTACAGGGACCGTATTGTTTGATAACAGTTTGGTATCTATAAGTGGTGGATTAGGCCAATTCACTTCTAGAACAGTGCAAGTAGGCTCAACTATCAGACATCCTTTTAAGAACGATAAAACAACTCCAACTGTCTCTAAAACTGGGTTTATGGTTTTCTCAGGTGCGGTAGGTAGCACCAATGAGAATACATTAGAATATTTTGGAATGGAATCATTTAGAATTGTATCTGGAAACTATGGAACCCAAGCGCTAGCAATTGGATCAGCCAATAAGTGGAACTCCACAACAGCCATGAATAACGGCGGCACACATGATGATGGTATGGTAACAGCAAATGGACACCTAATATCTCCGTTCCAAATCGGACTCAAAGGGGATACCAGAAGAGTTGAAGAATCAGGTGTGCTACAAGCTCCTGCAGGAAATCCAAATTATTCATCTCTCACAAACGCTACGAGAACTTACTATAGATACTTCAGAAACAACACAGCCAATGACAGATCTAGCATTACTATTACTTTGCACGGATCAGGATCTATGGTTGAAAAACAAACAGTATTGGGTAACAATGGAAATTTTCACTTAGAAGTCAAGATTCCCGAGAATACTGCATGGCTAGACGCTGGTAAATCATATATTAGTAATAATAAAGATTCTGATGGATCTGGTGCACTCGTCGGAGGTTCATCACCAACTCCGATCTCTACAAGTGGGACGTCCTTTAGTATCACATTTAATGGTGGAAGCCAACTTGGAAATTCAGGCGGCAATAAAGCCGTTGTTTTAAAGCTCTCAGCTCATAAAGACTGGATTGGTTATTTAGAAAGAATTACGATATCGTATAGTTAGAGGGCAATATGGCAGTAGCAGGAACAGGATCAACTAATCAAACTTTAACCATGGCAGCTTTCAAAAAGCTGGCAGGTAAAGCACATACGTCCAACTTAAAAGAATTCTATGAAGAAACAATACCTTCTAATGTTCAGCTAAAAACTGATGTAATTTTTGGACAAGTGATACCTCAAACGGTTGCGACTGATACTCTATACAGATTATATAGCGCCAGTGCATCAGATCCAATTACTGTTGAATATGTGGAATTCGATGTAGATTCTATTACAGGGACATCCTATGATGCAAACATCAACAGCTTTGGAGACGTTGGATTTGGTGGTGGTGACGAGGCTCAAGGTCCCGGAAACCACGGTTACAAACTTTCTTTGCGAGGATACTATCAAGCCTCATCAAGTTTTACCGGTAAAGGTAGCTCTCCTTTTGTCAACTCTCAAACTGTGAACGAAACAAATGGAGATTTACAATTAGTCAATCCGTCGTTTGGTCCACAAGCTGGTAACAACTATGGATTGTCCTTGTATACTGAACATCCATCCAACGGTGGAACGCTTATTGTTCCGACCAATGCAATCGATTGGTATATTGATTACTTCAATGGTGTTGTGTTCATACAGGACTTTAGATCTGATTTTGTCCCAACCTATGCTCGAGGATTCATATATGTTGGTAAGTTTGCAAAAGAACTTATCACAGAAGCATCAAGTTCTGGTGGTGGCTCTGCTATAGTAGTAAAAGACGAAGGTTCCAATATAACAACTGCCGCAGCCTCGTTTGACTTTGTTGGTGCAGGTGTCGCCGCTACAAACTCAGGTAACAATGTAACTGTTACCGTAGGTGGAGGAATCTCTTATTCTAGAACAGCGATTACCTCTACAACAACCGCTTCGGTCAATTCTGCAATACTCGGAGTGTCAGGGACATCAGCTATCGACATAAGACTCCCCTCAGCAGGTGCATATAGTGCTGGACAATACTTTACAGTCAAAGACGAAAGTGGCGCAGCAGATATAAAAAATATAACTATTCTCGCCTCAGGGTCCCAAACGATAGATGGTAGTCACGAAATTGTTCTAGAATCTCCATTCTCTGCTGTTAATATTTATTCAAATGGATCTAATAAATTTTTCATATACTAACCGGTTGTTTGAGTTTGAAACTATTTAGTCTAAATTGAGGAACGTTTTTTCTCAATTGCTTTTTTGTTATAAATATTACAAATCTTGGAGGATTATAATATGGCTTATAAATTTCAACTAGGAGCCTTTACGGCTTCGGGTTCTCTCACAACTGAAGGGAATCTTCTTGCGAAGGATTCAGTATTATCTGGTTCTTCTCTTTCTATTGGTGGTGTAGCTCTGACTGCTACCCCTGCCGAACTTAACGTTCTAGATGGTTTAGCTCAAGGCTCTATCTTACTAGGTGACGGCAATGGTGCTGCTGCTGTTTTGGATGCCAAGACCTCTGGCCAAATCATGGTTGGTGATGGAACAACTGTAGCCTCAGTTGCTATTTCTGGTGATGCTACTCTAGCTGCCAATGGTGCTTTAACAATCGCTAATGATTCTGTTGAGAACAGTATGTTGGCTAACATTGCACGCGGTTCTATAAAAGTTGGTGGCAATCTCAATGCGCCGACTGACTTGGATGCCAAGACCTCTGGTCAAATCCTTGTCGGTGATGGAACGGATATTGCTTCTGTTGCTGTTTCTGGTGATGCTACTCTAGCTGCCAATGGTGCTTTAACAATCGCTGCAAATGCTGTTGAAGGCACAATGTTGAATTCTAACACTGTATCTGGTGCTATCAATCTTGCCGATAACAGGCTTGGTCTTACTGGCTCTGTTGCTGGTCCTGGTCTTGGTTTTTCTGGTGATCATAGTCACTTAACTGCTTTGGAAATCCAATTAGATCCAGGTAATGGTGGCGCTGCTCAACTTCAAGTTGGTGCCAATGGTCTTTCTGTAAGATCTAACATTGCTGGTGATGGTATCAACATGGAGTCAAATATCTTGGTTCTTGATATTAACGGATTGTCAACTGCAATGACTGGTGATATAGCCGATGCCGACGCTTTTGCTATTTCTGATGGAACAGTTCGAAAGAAAGTTAACTTCTCTGTTGTTCGTGATGCTGTTTTTAATGACATATCTAGCGATGCAACTGTTGCTGATGGTGGTGCTTTAACTATCGCTAACAACGCTATTACAGCAGCCAAAATCGCTACAGCTGTAGCTGGTTCTGGTCTTACTGGTGGTGGTGGATCTGCACTCGCAGTTCAAGTTTCTGGTGCTATCAATCTTGCCGATGACAAGCTTGGTCTTACTGGTTCTATTGCTGGTAATGGTCTTACTTTTGCAAATGCAGCTCAAGATGGCTTTGGCGATCATAGTCACATTGAAAAATTGCAAGTTAAATTAGAATCAGCTAACGCTCTTTCTGTTTCTTCAAACGGTATCGATCTTAAAGGAACAATTGCTGGAAACAGAACGTTCTCCAACAATGTCGAAATCGGTGGAAGCTTGTTTGTTAGAGGAACTACCACTACTGTAAACTCAACTTCAATTGCAATCACTGGTTCTCTTGTTTTTGAAGGTTCAACTGCTGATGGTAATGAAACTACCCTAGGTGTTGTTGATCCAGATGCTGCTAGAACAATCAATCTTGCTAATGCTTCTGGGACTTTGATTCCATTTGCTGCAGCTTCAACAACAACAATTGCTGCAACTCCAGCCGAGTTAAATCTTATGGATGCCGATGTAGCAATTGCTTCAGAAGTAACTGATTTAGCTGATGGCGATGGTATTATTGTTGAAGATGGTAACGTAATGAAAAAAGTTGCTCTTTCTTCTATCAAGACTTACATTGGTAACACTTCAAACTTGGATGTTGCACTTAAAGATGATACAAACGCACTTGCAGTTGGTGTAAACTATTTTGCTGACCTTGATGCTGGTGGTGAGTCTTGTGCTTTACCTGCAAGTCCAAGTGTTGGTGATGCAGTATACCTTAAGGCTCCATCAAATTGTAGTTCTGCGAACCCATTGACATTAGCAGTTCAAACAGGGACTCACTCGGTAGATGGTGCAGACCAAATCGTTCTAGAATCCCCACATGCTGCTGTTATGTGTGTTTATGTGGTTGAAAATAAGTGGAAAGTATTCTAATTTCTAATTAGATTAATCTTTATACAAGAACTTTCTTGGAAGGGCCGGGCGAAAGCCTGGCTCTTTTTCTATTTATAAAAAAGGAGACACAATCATGGGTTACAACTATTCCAAAGGCGCTCAAGTAATCGGAGACCTCAAAGCAGCAGACGATGCAGAAAGAAATACTCTTATAGACTTCGGAGAAGACCTAATAGACTTTCAAACTAGTGGATCAGTAAGGGTTCAGATTAACAACAACGGAGTCTATATACCAGACTCTCCGGCAAATGCGAGCTTATTTGTATCCGGTGGTATCGAAGTTACACCCGGAAACCAAGAAGGTCTGAGATTTATGAAGTCCGCTAATGAACTAAACTTCATATCTTTTCAAGACGGAACTGACGGTGGCTCTTACAACGCAAGATTGTCTTACAATTCTACTGAATATCTATTCATTGCTCCGGGAAGAGGTGGGGACTTCTTTATCAACTCTGGGGAGAGCACCGGCGACTTTACTTATCCATTCAGCATCATGGATGACGGAACAGCGAAATTCACAAAAGGTTTAACAGACTCTAGCGAAAGAGCTACGAACTTAGACAGTAGTATTGCGTTCTATGTTTCGGGAACAACAGACGGAAACAACAATGCGGTATTTGACGCGAACGTGGTGATGAACGGCACAACACTGCAAGACGCTGCTCAAAGAGTATCGACTACAGTAGCCTCTAGCTTCCCATACACAGTGGCCGAAGGCGACTATGTAATTTTAGTTGAAGGGACAGGAACGCCGAGAGCAATAAATCTTCCTCCAAAGGCAGATCATGCCGGTAGAGTGTTGGTAATAAAAGACGCAACAGGAAACGCATCATCAAACAATATTCAGATCAATCCAAACGGATCAGAGAACATTGATGGATTGGGAGATAAACTAATAAACGGAAACAAATCATCTTTAACGATTATATGCGGATCTGATCAGTGGTATGTGCTTGGAAATTATCCAGGATAAGCAAGAAACCTTCCTTTTATTAATCTAAACACTATTTATTGAAGAAATTATATTTTTAGGAGATCATTTAATGTCTAATTTGTTAGAACAAGCAATTGCTGATGCTGCTACCCTTAGAGAACAAGCTATTAAGAACGCTGAGCAATCTGTCTTAGACAAATACTCACAACAAATAAAAGAAGCTGTCGATCAGATGCTTGAGGTTGATGATGCACCAAGCAAAGCTAATGATATTATAAGTGAAGTTGAAGAAGAACTCATGCAAGAAGAGGAAGCACCCGCGATGGGTGAAGCACCAGCGTCAGCTGGTATTGAGGCTCCCCCAGCATACGACTCGCGCTTTGACGACATCTCAATGAAATTGACGGCGATGGTCGATAACCTACCAGAAGATGAAAACGGAATGATCGATTTGGATCTCGGCGACTTCTCAATCCCACAAGATGAAGTAGAAGCCTCAGAAGGGACCCTAGAAGAGCCTGAGAGCGATCTTGGGGACTTAGGAGGGGAAACACCCGATGAAGGTGCTGAAAGTGATTTAGGAGACCTTCTTGGCAATATGGAAGGTGGTGAATCTTCTGAAGAAGAAGATATTGATCTTCAACTTCAAGAAGTTCTTAATATGCTCGAAGAAGACATGAAATTTGATTATGATCCTATCAATGATGAACTTGGAAAGTTTCAAAACAACCGCCTAAGAAAAAACTATAACAAAGAAGCTGCTGAGATGCAGTATGGAGATGAAGAATCTTCTGAAGAAGAGGAAGTCGATGAGGAAAAAGAAGAACTCATGGGCAAAGTTAACGAATTACACGAGACCGTAAAGAATCTGACGCAGCAAAACACCCAAATGGAAAGCGTCCTTACCAAGTTAGAAACCTATCTTGAGGAATCCTTATTGTCTAACGCAAAGTTTTTATATCAAAACCGCACACTAGCTGATGCCTCCCTGAATGAGCGACAAAAGTCAAAAATTGTCGAAGCCATCGCAAATGCGGAGTCTCCGAAAGAAGCTAAAAATCTTCATGAGACACTCAAAGCCACAGTGGGGTCGACGCCTAATAGCAAAAGAGACCCACAATCACTGAGCGAGTCCGTCAACAGAAGATCGAACTTAAGTTCAATGCTGAATTCTAGACAAAACATTAACGAAAGCAAGGAGACTGCAGACCCTTTCATGAAGAAGATGCAGAAACTTGCTGGCATAAAAAAATAATTTAAGGAGATTTTAAAATGTCAATTATCGAAACTCTAACCGAGGGCATCGTAAATCGCGACTTAAGTCGTGAAGGTTCTGCCCTCCTAGAAAAGTGGACCGCAACTGGTCTTCTTGAGGGCCTTAGTGGTTCTCACAAATCAAACATGGCTGTTCTTCTCGAGAACCAAGCAAAATCATTGTTGAAGGAATCTTCTTCTATGAGTGCTGGTGACGTTGAAGGTTTTGCAGCTGTTGCTTTCCCAATCGTTCGTCGTGTATTCGCCGGATTGATTGCTAACGACCTTGTAAGCGTTCAGCCGATGTCTTTGCCATCTGGTCTGATCTTCTTCCTTGACTTCGTCTACTCACCAAACATTGCAGGTCAAGCCGATGTGACATCTCGTTTGGGCAATACTGCTGAGAAATCAATTTATGGAACAAACCAAGTTGGTTCTCAAGTAACAGGTGGTGTTAACTTGGTAGAAGTTACCAATGGTGAAGATATTGGTGGACTTAGAGGTCAAGTTGGTTATGCATACGCTTCACCAACCGGATCGGTTCTTGATGGAACTATCGCTGCTGGTGCTGCTGCCTGTGTTGTTAAAAACGTCATTAAACTTGATGGTAATTTAACTGAAACTCAAAAGAAACTTTTGAGATTTGATCCTGATCTTATCACAAAACAAACAGATGATCACGTAATCGTTGTTGATATCGCTAGAGATGAATTCCTTGGACGAGCAGATTTTGAAAACTTATCTGCTTTTGTCTTGGATTTTACTGATGCTGATAGTCCACTTGACACTGCTTTGGACAACGTTGTTGGTGTAACTATGGCACTGGCTTCTTGTTCACAAGTAAGACGTTTGACTCAAAACATTCCTGCAGGAACCGCTGGTGGCTCTGGTTTTTACTCTGGTTTGACTTCTCAAGCCGCAGCTATTAGATTCTTCATCATTGATACTGGTGGAACATACGTTGAAGGTGCTACTGGAACTACAGGTGCTGCTATTGGAACGACACACATTATTGGTCCTCTGGCAGACAATCTTACCTCAACTGCTAACAAGCTTGGTGCTATCGATGGATATAACTTCGCGCTTGAAGGTGCTGAGCAGATCCCAGAGATCGACATCAAGGTAGATAGTATCGCTATCACAGCTCAAACCAAAAAGTTGAAAGCAAAGTGGACTCCAGAATTGGGTCAAGACTTGAATGCTTACCACAACATTGATGCTGAGGTAGAATTGACTTCTATCCTTTCAGAGCAAATTGCTTTGGAAATTGATCGTGAGATCTTGGCTGACCTTGTAAACGGCGCAACTGCTGCTACTTACTACTGGTCTCGTTCACCTGGTTTGTTTGTAAACAAAGAAACTGGTGCTGAGCTTGGTGCAACTGCTGCTGCTCCTGACTTTACTGGAACTGTTTCTGAATGGTATGAGACTTTGATTGAAACAATCAACGACGTATCTGCTCAGATTCACAGAAAGACCTTACGTGGTGGTGCTACTCACATCGTTACTTCTCCTGAAGTTGCAAACATTCTTGAGTTCACTTCTGGTTTCCGTGCAAACGTTACTGCTGATGCTGACCGTGGAGATATCGGTGCTGTTAAAGCTGGTTCTTTGAACCGTAAGTTCGACGTTATCGTTGATCCTTACTTCCCACGTAACGTTGTATTGGTTGCTCGTATCGGATCTTCTTTCCTTGAAAGTGGATATGTATACGCACCATACGTGCCGCTGCAAACTACACCAACGATCTTCGGACCAGAAGACTTCGTTCCTAGAAAGGGTGTGATGACCCGCTATGCGAAGAAAATGGTTCGCCCTGATATGTATGGTTTGGTTATCTGCCGTGGATTGTTGGGTGAGTCTGGTGCTTCCTAAGCATTAGAACAATCGTTCTAACAAAAATGAGACCCTCGAATTTCGGTTCGGGGGTTTTCTATTTTTGAGGACTATTTAATAGGAAACAAGGGCAGGATTGCCCATGATCATTATTTAATTTAAGGAGAAATAAATTATGGCTAAATCTGGAAGATATTCTGCTGATAGAAAGAAAATTCAAGCTGTCGGAGCCGCCGAAGCATTGACTGTTGAGGTTCACGATTGTGGAACTATTTTTACCTGTGCTGGTGGAAATGGTGTTTCAGCGATCACTTTGCCCAGTGTTGATGCCGCTGGTGAAGGCTGGTGGTGCAAATTTGTTTTACTAGCAAACAATGGCACAGGAGCTATTACTATCTCTGCTGCTACAACTGGAACAATGATTGGTTCTAATTATGGTGGATTGGGTGATTCAACTAATGCTGCCAATGTAGAGAGCAATGCCGCTGCTGACTCAGTTGCTTATGTTGCTAGCAAGGCACTTGCTGGAGATACTATCGAAATTATTTGCACTGGTTCAAAAATGTTGGTTCAATCGTTTAGTGCCGATGATGACAAAGGTATTACACTTGCATAATAGAGGTGACTAATGGGAAAACGCAATAAACGCGCCCGAATACTATTAAAGAAATTGAGCATCTTGGGGGAAGAGATTTCTCCCGAGACCGCTCGTCGTTATGGTATTGAGAAAAAGGTGCAAGCAGACTTGGATCGTCGCCAAGCAATAATCGACGAAGAAAATAGAATTAAAGCCGAAGCCGAAGCAAAACTTCTTGCCGAAGAAAAAGCAAAAGCCGAAGCAAAAGCAAAAAAAGAAGCGGAAGCCAAAAAGAAAGCCGCTGCTGCAAAAAAGAAAGCAGCCGCAGCAAAGAAAAAGGCTGAAGCTAAAAAAGAACAAGAATAGAATTGTTTCATTGAGTGTTCCTTTTAACCTCCGATGTTTGACATCGGAGGTTTCTTGTTTTTCAAACTAATTAAAAGGACGGAGGATATTATATGAGTTTCCCTGATTTAACCCCAACTTCAACCCAGTCTGCAATTACGCTCCCAGTTAGCTCTTCTGATGCTGCTTTGGTGGTCACTAGTTCGCTCGCAGTCGGGTTTTATACAAGCACAGCATTTGTTAATGGAGCCAAGGCTCAGGTCGCCTACACTTTTAAAAGAATGGGTGGAGACATCCTTGACATTGAACTTACATCCAAGAACATCTATAATCACTACGAGGAGGCCGTTTTAGAGTATAGCTATATCGTGAACCTCCATCAAGCGAGAAACGCCTTAGGGAGCGCCTTAGGAGGCCCTACAGGGTCATTTGATCACAAAGGGACGGTCACAGGTGCAGATAGCGTATCTCTCAAGTATCCCAAGTTTCAATTTGACTACGCCTTCAGGGCATCCGACAAGTTTTCTACTGAAGCGTTTGTCGGAGGAACCGAACCTGTTTACTCAGCATCAATCGACACTGTCCCCGATAGACAAGTATATGACTTGCAAGCTATCGTAAGTGCTTCAGCAGTGGCTGGTGGTGTTCCATTTGAAGACATAGACAGGACAAAAAGAATTAAGATCAGACAAGTGTATTACATCTCTCCAAGGCAAATGTGGAGATTCTACGGATATTATGGCGGATTAAATGTTGTAGGTGACGCACATAACTACGGTCAATATGCAGATGATTCAACATTTAATGTTATACCACCTTGGCAAAACAAGGCGCAGGCAATTGCATACGAAGATCATCTCTATACGAGAACATCTCATTATTCATATGAGATTATTGATAATAAACTTAAGCTTTATCCAATACCACAAAAGGTATCACCAGAAAAATTCTGGTTTAGATTTTCAGTTCAAACAGGGAACGCTGCGTTCGATGAATCAAATGGAGATAATGGAGTCCTTGGTGTTAACAACATGAACACTCTGCCGATGGAAAATATCCCATTCTCCAGCATCAACTCAATTGGTCAACAGTGGATCCGAAGATTCTCTCTAGCACTATCGAAAGAGACCCTCGGACAAGTTCGAGGAAAGTTTGGAGGACAGGTGCCAATCCCAGGTGACAATGTAACACTAAATGCGTCTGAATTATTGTCGCAAGCAGCGGCAGAGCAGACAGCATTGCGCGAAGAGCTAAATAAGCAGTTGGACGAAATGCTTTATGCCAAACTCGCTGAGACTGATAAGGCAATGGTGGACAATATGGACGCAATCGTCTCAAAGACTCCATTAAAGATTTTTGTGGGGTAATTAAATGTCAGAATGGGAAAGACCGAATCAACCACCTTCTCCGATGTTTCTCGGAGAGAAAGAAAAGAACCTCGTCAAGCAAGTCAACGATGAGATAATCGAAAGAGTTGTCGGGCAACAGGTTTTATACTTCCCAATTGATATGGAAACCACCAATTTTCATCCATTATATGGAGAAGCTATAGAAAAAAACTTTTTACATCCGATTAGAGTTTATGCATTAGTTGAATACAACGGTGTAGAAACTAGTTTTCTGGAAGGCATTGGTATCGACAAGACGACGGGCCTAAAAGTAAACTTTCATAAAAGAAGATTGACCGAAGATCAGAATTTATTCGTGAGAGAAGGCGACTTCGTGAGATATGGAAGTATTTATTATGAGATAGTAAAGATTAATGAACCGAAGCAATTGTTCGGACAGATAGATAGTAGGTTTGAAGTATCTGCTGAGTGTATCAGGGCAAGAGATGGAGTTTTTAATGGCAACTAAAGAAACAGTATTGCAACCTTCGACAATTGAAAACATAGATACTGCTATCTATAACTTAATAAACGATGAATTTAACTTGCACACTATGACAAATACTGGATTTAGAAAAGTGCCAGTTTTGTGGATGTCTCCGGAGAGAGCAGTCAACTCAAAAGACAAAGATATCCGAGATGACGTTGGGAAATTAAAGCTTCCATTAATATCCGTTGATAGAACCGGATTTAACAAAGACCCGACCTTCAAAGGTGCATGGCAAGCCCACATCCCCAACGAGATAAAAGGCCCTAGGGGCTATAAGAAACATCAGAGACTTGTTTCTAGAAAAATATCACAAAAAACAACAAGAAAATTCGCCGCAGCAGAGACAAATAGAAGAAATTCGGACCCCAACTTTCCGAGAGAAAATAAAAAGATTGTATATGAAGATGTGTATGCACCAATTCCGATTTGGGTCACAATTAACTACTCAATAACATTGAGAACAGAATATCAACAGCAAATGAACGATCTGATGACGCCGTTTGCTTCAAAAACCGGCTTAATCAATTCAATTTTTGCACATAACAATGGTCACAAATACGAAACCTTCGTTCAAGGCGACTTAAACACAACAAACAATACAGCCAACCTCGGAGAGGATGAGAGATCTTTTGAAACAAAAGTTGAATTAAAAGTATTGGGCTATCTTTTAGGAGATGGCGAAAACGAAGAGGCACCCACTGTCGTTACAAAGGAAACAATTGTAGAAGTAAAGCTCATAAGAGAAAGATCAATTGTTGGAGACAGAAAACCATGGGAGTCCGATGATGATAGTTTTAGAGAGTTTTAATGACTTTCGACTCTAGAGCTACTATTTATTAGGAAAATGATTTTATTAAGGAGATAAATCGATGGCTAAAAAATTTGATTTTCTTTCACCCGGAATTAACATCCGCGAGATTGACCAAAGCTTCATTCCAGCAGAGAGAGATGCTGAGGGACCAATTATTATCGGTAGAACAAGAAAGGGGCCTGCTAACAAGCCCGTAAAGATTCGAAATCTAGACGATTATGTTTCTATCTTTGGACTGCCAATTCCCGGCGGTGCTGGTGCTCAAGGCGATGTATGGAGAGATGGTAATACCACAGGTCCAACATACGCTTCTTATGCTGCTCAAGCATGGCTAGCCTCCGAAGAATCTCCTGTCACAGTTGTAAGACTTGCTGGTGAACAACACCCTCAAGCAAATGCCGCTGGATACGCTGGGTGGAAACTTAGTGGATCACTTAGTAGCACAATTGCTTCAAACTCAACAGCATATGGTTTGTTCTTGATCTCATCTGCTAGTGCTGATGACAACGGTCAATCACAAAACCTTGGAACTGGGTCTTTGGCAGCTATATTTTATGCAAATAAAGGTGCTCTAGCTCTTAACGGAACTGAGTTTGGAACTGCGACTACTAGAAGCCAAGCTGGAACATTTATAAAAAGTGTTGGAAGCAACTGTGAATTCAAACTTGACGTATATAACGAAAGTGATACTCTTGTTAACACATTTAACTTTAACTTCGGTAGAAACTCTGCGAACTATCTTAGAAGTGTATTCAATACAAATCCTCAACTAGTAAACGAATCGACAGTTGCAACTGCACAAAGAGAAACTTACTGGCTTGGTGAATCATTCGCTAGAGAAATTGAAGACCTCAGTCTTCTTTCTATTGCGGCTGGTGGCGTTGCAGGAATTCTTTTGCCTTTGCAATCCGGATCTGCTGGTGATAACTGGGGAACTCATCAAGAATCTGCACAAGAAGCAGGAACTGGTTTCGTAATCTCTCAAAAATCAAAAGGTCAAGTTGACCTCTTTAGGCTTAAGTCTCTCCATGTTGGAGAAGACATTCAAAAAGATTACATGGTTGCCATCGAGCAAATCGCTGAACCTGCAAACCCTGTTGTTAATCCATTTGGATCTTTCACAGTTTGCATCAAGACTTTGTCTGGTCAAACCGTTGAGAGATATGTTAATGTAAACTTTAACCCATCATCTCCAGACTATATCGCAAAAAGAATCGGAGACCAATATCTTGAGTGGGACGAAACAAATCGTCGCTACAGAACTTATGGAGACTTCCAGAACCAATCAAACATCGTATACATCGACCTTAAGCAATTCATCAAAGATGGTGGTGGACAAGGCTACTTACCAGCCGGCTTCAAAGGACCCGTTCGTCCAAAAGGATTTACCCTTCTCCAAGGTTCACAAGGAGCACACCCCTTTGGTGCCACAGGAGACGATGGAACTAACGCTTCTATAAGCATAACAGGAAACTCTATTCCAACTGCTGATGATACTTTAACAATAGTTTTAAATGGCGATACTCACACAATTACTTTTAAATCAACTAAAGCTGTCGGAGCCTCGGATCCAACTTTTACCGCTTTTGCTGGTGAAATTGGAATTGGCAGTGCTGCTGGTCAAAATGACGTTTATGACGCTGTCTTAGCTCTTATCAACTCTCACCCTAACTATTCCGCTCCTGCGACTGCTAACAGCACTATGGTTATAGCAGCAAAGTCAGCAGGTCCACACTTCAGCATAACTGTTGGCGGTCTTGCACACTCGGGACACATGACCACTAGTGCTACTGTCGCCGGTGTTGATAGTAGTAATTTTGCTGCTGCATTCGTGCTTGGAAACGCATCAATGCCAAAAGCTGGTGGTGATGCCGATTTATTTATTAAAGGACCTAGTCTCTTAACCGCTTCATTCAACTTCCCATCTCTTGCTATGAGAGGAAACGGAACTGAAGGTGGAGCACCTGATCCATATCGAGCATACTACGGAATTCGTCCAAAGATTTCTTCGACATCAACTCAACATGATCCAGACTATTGCGATTATTTGAGAAGATTGCCGGGTGGTGGTGCGAACTTCACTCCAGCAAATGCAAACATGGAACACTCTTTCATCTTTACACTTGACGATATCATTATCGACTTGGCAGCCAACACTGTAACTTACACATCTGGTGCTTATGGAAGCAATACTTCATACACTTATGGTGGAGGAACCGGTTCATTCGGCGCTCTCTTGGAGAAAAACGTAAGGCAATTCTTGATGCCACTTCACGGTGGATCTGATGGCCTTAACATCACCGAGAAAGAACCTTTCAGAGACGATCTAATTTCTACTACAAGAGATGATAAGAATGACTACATTCACTACACATTGAACAAGGCGCTCGATTCAATCCGAGATCCTGAGGTTGTTCCTGCAAACTTGTTGTTGATGCCTGGTATTAGAAAGCCAGTTATCACTAACAGACTTATCTCGGTAGCAGACTCAAGACAAGACGTATTGGCTCTTGTTGACCTTGAAAACGATTACAAACCATCAGCAGAGAGAAGAACTCAAGACACTGATTCAAACTCACTAGGGTCTGTTTCCTCAGCCGTATCTAGCTTGAAGTCTAGAAATCTTAACTCATCTTATGCTGCTGCATTCTACCCATGGGTTCAAATCTCTGATAACCTGAACGGATCAAACCTTGTATGGATTCCACCTTCAATTGCGGCCCTAGGTGCCCTTGGAAGGTCACAAGCGACGTCAGAGCTATGGTTTGCCCCTGCAGGGTTTAACCGAGGTGGACTAGGCTCTCTTGGAGGCCCTAGAGGTCCTAGAGTAGTCCAAGCGAGACAAAGACTTGATTCAAAAGAAAGAGACTCTCTATATGAAGTCAATATTAACCCAATTGCAACATTTCCAGCTGAAGGGGTTGTAATCTTCGGACAAAAAACTCTTCAAGCAGATAGTTCTGCATTAGACAGAATCAATGTTCGTCGCCTCGTCCTATTCTTGAAGTCTAGAGTTTCAGAAGTTTCTCGCAACTTACTGTTCGATCAGAACTTGAGTTCAACTTGGAATAGATTTAAGGCACAAGTAAACCCAATCCTCTCTGACACAAAATCGAGATTTGGATTATCTGACTATAAACTGATTTTGGATGATTCTACAACCACTACTGATTTGGTTGATAGAAATATCATGTATGCCAAAATCTATATTAAACCAGCCCGCGCTATTGAATACATTGTCGTTGACTTTGTTATCACTAGAACCGGTGCGGATTTTGTATAAAGAACTAATTACAATTAAATAGGAGATTTAAAAACATGACTTTTTGGGGAACTGATCTTGGTGGCGCTGCAACAGGCGAGCCTAAAAGAAAGTATAAATTCAAGATTCAAATTGGAGACCTTGCAGGTGGCACTCTTTGGTATGCTAAAACTGTTGATAAGCCAGAGATTACTGTGTCTAATTCAACAGAGCACAAATACCTAGGTCACACTTTCAAGTTTCCTGGAGTAGCAACGTGGAATGCGATCAATATTGCTTTAGTTGATCCTATTACTGAAAATGCTTCAAGAAAACTACTACAGAAACTTAGGGAATCTGGTTATGTATTTCCGGATAATCCGAATGTTGTTGAGACAATCTCAAAAAATAAGTCTGTAGATGCGGTTGGAGTAGTTGTCATAACTCAAATTGATTCAGATGGCAACATGGTCGAAAAGTGGACTTTGCACAACCCTTTCTTTTCAAAGGTTGGGTTTGGAGATCTATCATATGAAGATGAAGGTTTGTCGGAGATTGCTTTAGAAGTAACTTACGACTGGGCTACATATGAAGACTCGGCTGGGGATGAAATATTTAAGGCAATCACATAATTGGAGAGTAGATGACTTTTTGGGGAACCGATCTTGGCGGGTCTACAACAACTGAGCCTAAAAGAAGATACAAATTCATTGTTGAATTTGGAACTGCTGGTAGATTACTAGCCACCAAGTCAATACAAAAGCCAACTGCTACATTTCAAAATAAAGAATATAGAATGATTAATCATTATTTTAACTATCCGGGATTGGTCCAATGGGATGCTATTGAATTGTCCTTGGTAGATTTTGACTACTTTGGTGCCAGCGGCAAAAATAAGGATCTTGGATATAGTTCAAACAATACAGGATCTAGATTGTGGAATATGCTTTTGGCATCCGGATATTCAACACCAAGTGGCAAAATAAACAGAGCAGCCAATTCCGATGGCCTTTCATCGCCTAGCAAACAATTGATGTCAAATGCATTTGGTGAAATAATAATCTACCAAATAGACAGCGGGGGGCTGAACGAAACCGGTAAGCAAACTGTTAAATATTTGGAAAAGTGGACGCTAAAGAATCCAATCATAGAAAAGATAAGTTGGGGAGAATTATCTTATTCGGACGAGGAATTGGTTCAGTGCGATATGACAATTAAATTTGACTGGCCTGAATATGAGCAAGGCCCAAAAATTTTAAAACTATAATTATGGAGAAATAATGAGACGAAATAACGAAGAAAGGCTCCTAAAGGGACACAAGCCGACTCAAGCTGAAACCCCAAAGCTTTCGAATCCGATGGACTTTGTCCGTCCAACCCAATTAGTTGAACTGCCCTCTTTGGGCAATTACCCCAATGGCCACCCTCTAAGTGGAGAGGGTATGATAGAAATTAATTATATGACTGCTAAAGATGAGGATGTTCTCACGAACAAATCTCTACTTAGAAAAGGTCTTGCGATTGACAAGTTAATTCAAAACTTGGTCACAAACAAGTCAATTGATGCTAGATCCCTATATCTGGGAGATAGGAATGCTATCATGATTTATGCTCGTGCTGCTGCATATGGAGAGAAGTATGAAACAAAACTTCAATGCCCTGCATGCAATGAGACCTCAAAAGCAATATTCGATCTAACAGATTATGAAACATATACTACATCAGCTGATGGAGAATCCATTATAGATATGGACGATGGGACATTCACGGTAACACTGCCCGCATCTAAAGTGGTGGCTAGGATTAGAGCCCTAACTGGACAAGATGAATTAGAGATGATCGCATCAGAAAAATCTAAAGATAGAGACAAAAACCTCATTACAAAACAAATGAAAAAATTTGTAGTCGACTTTAACGGATATTCCGATGAGAGCACAATTTACTATGTTGTTGATAATATGGTAGCTCAAGACTCAAGATATATTCGAAAATGCCATGATGCAATAAGTTCTGACATCGTAATGAAGCAAGAGTTTCAATGTAGGCATTGCGACCACAAGGAGGTAGTCGCTGTTCCATTCGGGACAGACTTTTTTTGGCCTGAATCCTGAGTATATGGAACAGGTTTACGAGTCTTTTTTTATTCTTAAGCACTACGGTGGTTGGTCAATGAGTGAAATGTATAGTCTCCCTATTGGTCTACGGAATTGGTTCCTAGACAGAACAATAAAGGAGTATGAAAAAGAAGCTGCAGCAAATAAGTCAAAATGATGATGTTGAAAATAAAATCAGCATTTTTCTAGAAAAACTATTTAGTTTAACGGAGGAATACTTATGTCTACTAATCCAACAGACCTAACCAGGGATGCTAATTACTCTGCACTACAAAGAGATGCGAAAGGCTTGCAAGAAGCAAATTCTCTACTTGCAAATCAAGCTGCGCTCTTGAAGCAAATTGCCGATGCCGAACAGAACATAGCAAACCAGCGAGCTGCCGCAGCAGCAGAGCAAGACCTCGCAAAACAAGAAAAAATGTATAAAGATATAATCGAGTTGGAAAAGTCTCTCGCCAGCACGGTTATGGATACAAGCGAAAAGAAATTGCAATATGAAGAGGAAATTAGGAAACTCAAAGATAAAGTAGGCGACATTGACCTAGAACATATTAAAAATCTTATTGAAGCCAATAAGCTAATAGCTGCTCAGGAAGAGCTGTATTCTAGTATCGGTGGCGCTATAGAGAAAGCATTCAAGCCTTTAGAGAAACTAGGAATTCCAATTGGAAAAATCGGAGATGGGCTTCGGAAGGCTAGTAAGGCGCGAAAGGGTATTCTAAAAATGGGCGACAATCTGACGGAAGTTGGTGGGAAGATGGGCCCCAATAGCAAATTGGGAAAAGGTATGGTCAAACTTGGGTCGTCCATGCAAGGTGTCGCTGCATCTGGGGTTGCAATCGGAGTAGCATTGGTTGGAATAGCTGTAGTTTTGGCTGCTTTTGCAATTGTTGGCAAAGTCTTAATGCTGGCACTCTCTTTTGATAAACTCTCAAAAGATCTAGAAAGATCCACTGGTGGATTGGGAGACATGAGTGCTTCATTGAAAGTAACATCATCTGATGTAGCTATGATGGGTGCTTCTTCGAAAGAAGTTAGTGAAGCATATAAAGATTTAATAAATAATTTTAGTGACTTTAGCATAGAAAATAAAAAAATCAATCGATTGTTGACGAAAACAACAGTAACACTTAGCAAAATGGGCGTCTCAACTAAAGAATCAACAAATATGATAGATTTTATGACAAAAGCTATGGGCAAATCAGCTGAAGCGTCTGCTGAGTTGACAGTGAGTTTTTTGGCGATGGGGCAAAAAGTTGGCATAACAACCTCCAAAATGGCGGAAAATTTTAAAGCTTTGGAGAGCAGGATTGTCTTATTTGGCAATAATGCAGGAGATGTTTTAAGAAACTTCTCAGCACTTTCAAAGGCCACAGGCGTATCTGTTAGTGAACTTCAAGGACTTGCGACAAAATTTGATACATTTGAATCAGCAGCAGATTCTGTTCAAAAATTGAATGCGGTCATGGGAACACAAATGAGCACTATGGATATGATGCAAATGCGAGACGATGAAAAAATAGCACACTTGCAAAGAGAGATGCGTATGCGTGGAATAACCATGAAACAAATGGACAAGCATTCACAATTATTTGTTGCTCAAGCTATAGGCATGAGTGATGTATCCAAAGCGCAAAGATTGATCGATATGGATCCGAAGAAGTATGAAGAAACCACCGCCGCGATGGAGCAACAACAAGTAACACAAGCAGCCTTACAAGCACAGGCTGAGTCCTTAGTTCCATTGCAGGAAAAGTTTGCAGCTGCAATGAATGATGTAATGTTGACACTTCTCCCCATGGGGACAAAGATGATGAAACACATAGTCGAACCGTTTGTCAAATTTGTATCGGAAAATAGAAGAGCTATTTCCTTCATTGCCAAGGTCACAGTGGCAATGGCAGCACTGGTGGCAGTGTTTGTATTGTTTACTAGTCCACTGTTTTTAATTCCACTTGGGATCACGCTTCTTGGAGCCGGATTAGCGTGGGCTGGAGCAAAAGTGGCGGCGTTTTACGATGAAGCTCTTACAATGTTTGGGCTCTTTACCAGAAGGGGGTCGCCGATATACTATGATATGCCTAGAGTGATAGGTGAGAATTTCAAATCAATGGGAGACATGGCATCAAAAGCAGGTGAACTGCTTAAAAACCCAATAAAGTCACTAGGTGGTCTTTGGGATATTTTTCACAAAGAAGGATCTCCAGAATTATACAAACTTCCTCAAACATTTGCCGATAACTTTGCCTCAATTGAAGAAAGCGTATCGGGAACGATGAATTCTATGACAAGATTCATATCTATCATGAAAGAGTTTGCATCACTAGACTTTGATGGTTTTATAGCTGTCAGTTCTGGTGGAGGATCTACATCTCTCGTTATGGGATCCGATGGAATAATCAAGCAAATGAGTGAAGGAAAGCTGCAGGTCGATGTAAAAATGCCAGAGATTCAAATGCCCCCCATCCAAATAAACGTCATCGTCAATGAAGCAAAGCTTAAAGGCGTCATCAAAGCAGAGGTTCATAAAACAGTTGGGAGATCCGGATAATGTCAATCAGGCCTAATAAATATGGAGATTATCACCTAAGTGATGTATTCGCTGGAGGGACAGACTTATCTGAGGATAATGGAAATATTATATATATCGCATGTGTTAATCTAGAGAGAGGTATAGCAATTAAGGCCTATTTAAACTCATATAAGCTAAATGTCTCAAAGGTCGTCGAATTCCAAGAGGATGAAGGAATGGTGGCGAAAATACCAAAAGAATACGGAACAGACTTGAACTACGAGATTGGCTTGGATATGCCGGCATATGATGTGGCTGAAGCTAAAAACAATTTGGCGAAGATAGAAGAGCTTCAAAAACTACTAGGGAAGATTGGAAGCAGAGTATCCAATGCATTTTCTGGAATTAAAGTTCCATTTTTCTCAGTATGGTTTAAAAACCTTATAAGTTCGGGAAAAGACTATAGCACATACCCCAACCCAAGTCAGGTAACTATTGAGCAAATAACCAATTGTGGATTCATATGTATAATAGACAAAGTCAAATATGAACCAGACATGGAGGCTGGTTTTTTTGAGTCAGACGGGCTACTTCTTCCAAAAAATATTAAATTAAATTTACAACTCAAATATGGTGCTATGGTGGAGCAATCTCAGCAAATGACTCAAAGAAAATTTTTTCCAAACCTAAATCCCCTATTTGCCTTCGATAGTCTTGGTCACTACAATACTAGTGATAGAGGTCTTTTTCCTTATGGAATTAAAATACATGACTATCCCCCATATAAAGAAAATATTGGATCAAAGTTTGATTTTACCAATCAAACTTTGAACGAACTTGATTCTACCTCAGAAGGAGGCTATGACCCGACGAGGATTTTTATATCCATAGAAGTTAACAAAACTTCTATCCGTAGCCTCCCAAATAGGAATTCATCTTCCAGAAGAAGAAGGTGGGTTGCTTTTAAACCATTTATAGAATCATTCTCTAGAGATTTGGATATGCGATATAGCACAAATAAAGATAAATCAAGAACTATTGGCGTGGAAACTGTTAACATGTCGGATACATCAACACTAAAAGATCTTACCTATGAAGTCTCTTTCAATGTCCCCTCCTACAATCTAGAAGAAGCCAAGAAAAATTGTGGTAAAATACAGTATCTAATAAGAATGATGGCCAAACCTTCGGACGCCGAAGAGCGAGCAACGTCTGAGGAAGGGCAAGAATTGAAAGATAAATTTTCGAAAAGAACAGTGAGGGTTTATATTCCAAATTTTATCGAAAACAGAAGCACAACACAAAACGTAACTCATTTTTCAGACATGTATAACAACTCAGTATCTCTTGTATTCACAAACCTCTCGTTCGATATAGATCCTGCTGATGGGTTTTTTGAAGAAAGGGTCAAAGTGGATAACAATCTACAGTCGAAAAAGATTTACCCTAAGACTATGAAAATTAGCTTGGTATTTAAGCATGAAAACCCAGATTCTCTTATAAAAAGTTATAATTTAAAAACATCCAAAAATGGAGACATATACTATACTCAAAGAGCTGAGGTCAACATTGCTGGTGAGGCATTTTCAAAATTTCCGTTTAGAAAACAAACAATAAAACTAGGAAGATGACAATATGACAATCTACAACAACAATGATGATGAAACCATAATAAGAAGCGATGCCTACTTTGATCTATTGGAGAGACGAGGCGTTAAGTATATAAGAATAAGAAAGACAATGGCCCTCTCAAGCCTTGTAGGTCTTGAGCTAGAAATACAGCAAGATGATAGATACTGGACATCAACTGATAATTTAAGAAGAGTTTCTTTAGAATATTATAGCATTCCTGACTATTGGTGGATAATTGGATTGGTGAACAAGAAACCAACAGATGGACATTGGAAAATTGGAGATGAAATTCTTATACCTACCAACCCTATAACATTGAGGAACATATTACAATGAGCGCAGAATCTACCAGAGTGTTTATGGAGAAAATGGCCACTACCTATCACCCTGATGTGATTCTAGCATTGGACACGGCGTTTGATTCTAGCGATGCAAGCTTATTAATCTCGGATGAAGACGAAGATCCTGCTATTAAAGCAAGCTGGTTTCCCATATTTACAAAAAAAGATGGTGCTTATACGGCTGCTAGGGCGACTGATACGGCTGGTGGTGTTGTGCCAACCATTGGAACAAGTGTCATGTCAGAAAACCATTTAGCGTTTAGGATTTTTGAATTTTCAAGTGATATCATTTGGTTAGAAGCTGGTGATGAAGCTGAGTTGGCATTCGAACTCTACGCTATGCAGAGCGATCAATTTCTTGATTATGAGGCAGAAAAATTGCCCGAGGGAATCAAGGAGAGGTTCGTCGAATCCAACAATGATGAGAAACCCTATGAAGGTTTTCCGGAAGAGGCGGACTTGGACAAAGATGATTTTATTCTACAATCCAATGCAAAAGAATCAGAAGATGACATAAAGAGAAGGCTTTTTATTGAAAGGGTTTTACCGAGAATAAGAAACTATTTTGACAAAGAAATAGATTGGGAGAAATTACCCGATGATGATGATTCAAATGGAAATGGACCAAAATTCAAGGCGAGAAGAAATATTAGCCCCACAATATTAGCCCATATGAGGTCCTTTGTTCACGGGGATGACCACATTGATACAATGTTCGACAATATTGGGAGCGCAATGGGCGAAGTCTATTGGACATCACAATCTTCTGGGTTTAAGATCACCGATATATCCACCGCCGCCCTATATGCCCATAAAGCAGGCGATAAGAATTATCTCGGGATTGAAAGTTATGCACCACCCAAGTTTAAAAAGTTCTTCAACAGGTTATTAGAGCCCGATATGGAAAGACTAATAAGTGCAGATGGAGACGAATATACTAATATAATTTTTGATCTTGGTTTTTTAGAAGTAGCTAAAGAGATTGCCGAAGATGTAGGCATTGACATGTCCGATGTGACAGATGCTTACCAATATGCTGCAGCTGTTGCAGGGAATGCTCTGGGGTTACTTGGCGAGATCATGATCAACAATGCCTTCGCAGACGTTGAGAATGCAACCAAAGAACTGTCGATGGATAGACTTCAGTGTGCTCTATTTTCGGAACTGGTCTATGGCGATAAAGGTTGGGATAGATATTGGACAATTGAAAACGACAAAAAACCCATCTCTCCATTGGCTCCCAAAGCTGCTGGAACCAATAGGATCTTACCAGTAAAGGGAAACATTGAGCCAAATTCTTTTATGAATAGGGCAATTATTGGCTCAAAAAGTAAAGATACATTTGAAAAGGCATCCGAGAGTAAAGATATAGGAAATACTATGTTTAAAGAACTTTGGTGGGTCTACTCTACTCGCAACAAAGCTGGAATACCGAACGCTGCTCGAGAGAGGCGGTTGTTTTTAAGTTCTGCTAAAGCCAAAGAGCTTGGAAAAAAACAAACTTCGAAGGCAATTAGATCTTTAGAAATATACAATGATGGAACAAAATCCCCAGCGACTAAACAGCAAGAAATTAAAGACTTGCTCGGTGATCCAACCCAAGGTTCGACATGGACCGATGGAAATATCCTTCCCCTTGCTTATCCTACTAGGGATAAAAAAACCATCAAATCAGATGATTCGGATGCAGACAAGAAAGAAGCAGCAGAATACAATAGTGCTGATTATTATTTTTTAGAGTCAATGAATGTAGAATTCAAAGGAACAGATTTCGCAACAGCAAGAAAAGATGTTACAGTTGAGATAAAATTTCAACTATCTTCACTCAACGCCTTAACTTTGACCATCGACGGAGATATTACTGGTCAGCCAGCAGGCGGCATTGAGCAACGAGTTAGATTGCACGATTTGGTGACTCTGTCAACCACTCAAACATTGGGAAAGAGCTTCACCGATCTGAATAAAGATGGTGTCAAAGAATTTTCCCCTGAGACATCTAGATTGAGATTGAAAATGCAGGCAAAAGGAGACTATGAATCAAATTTAATAATTGATTTAACAATGATTGATTATGATTTCTCTAGATCTGGTGGTAGTGGATTAACAACTATGACTATCAATTATCGCGGATACTTTGAATCCATGCTAAATATGCCTGAGAACGATATTTTTATCAATGATGATCAACGAGTGGCCCGACGGGCAGCCACATTCAAAAGACTAAAAGCAACCCAAGATTTGAGAGTAGCCAATGCGGGTCAGAGAGAAAATTTAAAAAAGGCTCTAGATTCTGCTATAAAAGAGGAATATGCCACTTTTAAAGTCCCTGGTGATGCTAGCAATATCACAGATAAACTAAAGAATGGAAAGCTAATTCATTCATACAATACAATATCCACCTTCTCAACATCCTCCGGAGCAATTATCACGAGTCAAGTCAGGCCTGAGATCGGATATCAGAGTATTTCCGACAGCTCTGAATACAGGTCTTTCTTTTTTGTTGGAGATTTGATGTATATACTTTTAGACTGTATATTTAAAAAAGACTCAGCCGATCACACCGCCGCCGCTATAAATATGGCATGCAGATATATTGTTGCGCCAATTGATATCGAATTGGCGGATGATACAGTCAAATCGATAAATCCATTATGTATCCCCATTGATATGCAATATTTCAACGATTGGTTCACTAGCAGAATCATAAATAAAGGCTTGAAGAGTTATAGGGTAGGAATTTTCATCAGAGACTTGATAGACAGATTAGTAAATAACATCATCGGCGATACATGTGTGACCAGAGAAAGAAGCCCCCTTCCCCGTCCTAGGATAAAAGACACTTTTATTTCAACATCTGAAAAAACATGGTATAAAAAGGATAAAAATGGAGAATTAGATGTAAAAAATATGGACACTTTTTTAAAAAGAAGCATATACAAATCCGAAACTGAAGAAAATACCGCCATCGCCGCATCCGCGGATTTGCTCAATGATACGAAATTGACGTCGAAAAACTATTGCATTATCTATCCTAGATACACAAAAGCCTACTCAGGACTAGGGCAAGCCTCTGGTGGTAAAACTACTGAGGGTAACACTTTGAAGATGGACCCATTCACCCCAGAAATATTTTATGGCAAAAACAACAAATCATGGAATTTCATCAGCAATGTTTCCTTATCCAGAACAGACGTTCCATTTCAGAGAGAAGCTATCATGTCTACAACGGACTTTGGATCACTATCTTTGTTGGCCAACGTGTATGACCTATCTTTTTCTTTTGCAGATAGAGGAGCAAATACGATAATGTTCCCTGGTGTCATATTCAACTTTATACTTCTAGATTTTGATAAAGAATATGGTGATCAACGAAACCCATACACCTTGTTGGAAAAGGCTAAAAAAACCCCAGCCACAAATAAAAAGATATACACCCAAGCCTTTGGAAATGACAATCCTCATGATGAGGGTAATATAGCACATGTATTGGGATTTGGAGGATACTATATTGTAACATCAGTCTCTTATACTCTCGGTCAATCGATACAAGATTTTGAAATAAAAATTAATGCAAAATTTAATGGATCGGATGGTAAAGCTGTGGCTGGAGTTGCGGGTGCCAAGGCACAGAGGCAAATTCCTGAGGATACAGACTCAACCAACACTGATACAGATGGGGATGGTATCGATGATGAAACGGAAATCGAAAATGGAACTCCAGAGACTCCAAATCAAACAACACCAAGTTTAAATCTGGAGAAAAGGCTAGCTCAATTCGCTCCTAAGATACAGAGTATTCAAGGAATAACTTGGGAGTATTCGAGTGTTCCAAGTGGTCTTAAAGATCCTGAATCCACAGACACCCTGCAAAATACTGGCATTGTCGAATATGCCCGTGCCAACAACTTTGCCTGGGGTGATGCACCTATAAAAATCTATGCTAAAGCCTTCATTGACGGTGATAATCTGATATACAGTCTTGAATATAGTAATCAGGAGTTAGTGCTTAAAAAATATGATAATTTGAGCTCGAAATTTATGACGGATTTACAATCTCATGATAAAAACTTGACAAATGGGAGCGACTAATAAATGTCCAGAGACTTTAAATCAAACAATGACACTAAACCAACATCCTTAAGGGTAGGGTATAGAAATAGATACTCAGTCCAAGCATTTCCGGAAAACAGGGGCTTAGGACCCATAGGTATAAAAGATCTGACTTTCGCAGAAAGAATTCACTACGGCTTAATTGATAATCAAAACAATTCAATCATTCCAAAAAGAGGCTTCATGTCAAATATGGATAATAAATTCTTGTTAGATTTTGTTGCCGATTCATTTTCGCTGCTGAAAATAAATTTTATGACGGCAAAAAATAAAGGCTTACTGCCCACGCAGAGTCCTGCATTCGCTGAAATGAATATTGTTCGTTCATATGAAGATCCTAGGTTTAAATATGGAGAATATCTAGGCGATATTCTCCGTAAATTCAACAAAACACACATACCAAATATCATTGGCAAACATAGTATATCATCTTATTCTGACTATGTCAAGCATTTTCTAAACTTTTTTTTAAAAAATATGAACAATACCCCTTTGACTATGACAAAATGGAACACTTCTTTTAACTCTTCAGTCCTAGACTCGGGTCTTGCACTTTCTTTTTTCGAGATGAATTACGACGATGACCAAGGAAAGATAGACCAGATTGTAGATGACTCTAATTTCAAATATTTTCACAATATATGTTTTAACATGGGATTTTCCATATCAAAACACAATCCAAATATATTGGTATACGATGTTAATTCACCAGCTGGTAGTAGTATTAGGAATTCATATGGTTTATATGATTTAACTAGTTTATTTGATAATAGATACGATAAGACATATACATTAGATAATAATATATTATATATAAATATAAATAAATACTATAATAAATATGCCATAGAAAACTATCAAGTTCGTATTCTTTCGAATAAATGTGGAAAGACGATTTCAGAATATATATACCTCTCGACAGTTCCAATGGACTCAAGGCCATATTCTAGCATAGATGAATTAGAAATATATGCCAAAATAAGAAATGTTGAAGAAAATAGCATCTATAGTCCTCAAAAACTAAAACAAATTATAAAAAAATCAAAAAGTTTGCATAAAAAACTTGACAAAGACTCAGCAATGAGTTATATTAATGATAGGTTTAGAGATGAGATTTGGAATAAAGATTATGGATACCATGATGTAAAACAAAGAGTCTTGGATCTGACACAAACAGAGGCACAACGACAACAGGCTGGAGGAGGTCCGTCTAGTGGTGGCTCATCTTACTAGGAGGACAAATGCTATTTCAACTTATGGACAGCAAAACAGACTGTGCTGGAACATATTTCGATGGACACTTTATTTGGGACAGGATCCCAAATGGAATAACACAGACTTGGGCTTACTCAGAACACCTATTCGGCAGAGACATTGACTATGCCAATTTGCTGGTGTCTGGTAGGTCGATAGACGACGTTTGCCCCGAAGCCCTAAGAGAACGATGGGTTTCAGCAAGCAAGCTCATCAAGGCTCATTTTAAGGGCTGCAACACGGCGAAAGTAAACATGGATGATGTGTGTTTTTACGAGATTGTTCCGAAAAAACATCTTCAACACTATTTCGATACAAAAAGCCAAATAACACAATGGGTATTTGATAATTACGAGAAGCCTGAGAATTACTATTTTCTCAAGAACCTCCAAACTGCCATAAAAGAGCTAAAGCGCCACCCTGTCAATCTCAACTCTTTCGCGGTATATTGTCATGCTGCTGATGATTTGAAAGCAAAGAACTTGTATGATCAATTTGGTGAGTCAACACCGTTTGTTGACTATGACATATTTGGAACGATCACAGGGCGAATGACGACGAAGAGAGGGTCATTCCCGGCTCTTAATCTCAAGAGAGAACTTAAAAAACATGTCCGACCGAACAATGACGTTTTCCTTGAGTTAGACTTTAATGCTGCTGAAATTAGAACAATGCTAGCACTACAAGGATATGAACAACCTGAGGAGGACATTCATGAGTGGAATATCAAAGAAGTCTTTAAAAAAGATCTTAGCCGAGATGAAGCCAAAACAAAAATATTCGCTTGGCTCTACAACCAAGAATCGAAAGCTGTTAAATCGGATTACTACGACAGGGAAATCCTTCTCGAAAAGTATTTCAAAGACGGTATGGTCGAAACACCATTTGGAAGGTCAATTGCTGCTCCCGTTCGCAAAGCGCTCAACTATCTTCTACAATCAAGCTCATCAGACAACACACTCGAGCGATTTATTAGAGTTTCTAACTTTCTTCGAGCCACAAAGTCGCATGTTGCATTTGTCGTTCATGATAGCGTGGTTATTGACCTACACAGAGAAGACAAGAGTCTAATTCCAACATTGAAAGAAATGTTTGGAGATACAAAGTTGGGCCAATTTAAAGTTAATTGTTCTCTTGGGAAGAATCTTGGAACGATGAAGGAGTTCTCATGGTAGTTGGTGATCTGATTGAGGTTGCCGATACTCAAACCACAGGAATACAAAATGGAACAATTGGTATTATAACAAAAATTGAGCCGATTAGTGGGGATATAATAATTTATTGGGTAAACTTGGGAGTTTACGGCAAAGAAACTCCGTTTTGGGACAACGAAATAAGGTTGGTAGATGACAGAGTTAGTTAAGGGAGATATGGTTATTGTAATCGAGGACCTTCCTGCATGGAGTTGGCTCAAGTATCATACTGGCGATATAGGTATTATTATAGATTTGAAAGATTACCAATATGGGTTTAGGGTTACTACTATCTATTTTTTCATATCTGGTGCCACTGAAAAAGTCCCCGATCATTTTTTGTCGAGAGTTTCAGATGGAGAGAGGTGATTTAGTAATAGTTGATGGGTCTCCAATGGACGAAGATAACCTTTTTGGTTATATAAACGGAGACATTGGAATATGCATAGGGCACTCCATAGACGGACAACCTAGGACCGTATTGATTTGGTTTGATGAAGATAAAAAATATTGGATCCCGGAATTGTGGGTCAAGAAAATGGGAGAATAAAATGTTAATGATTGGACTTGGTGAAGCTGGAAAGAATGTGGCGAATTTATTTAAGCCTCATACGAAAAATTATAAGATAATAATCTTAGATGAAGGAGAAGGGCTTGATAAAAAACAATCAGTGGAAGAGTATGATCAGATTGATTTCAAATTTCATCAGGAACACCTTAAATCTCACGATGAGGCCATTCTATTTGTTTGTGGTAGTGGTAAGGTTGCTGGAGCATCATTGAGAGTCCTAGAGGCACTCAAGGGCCTCAAAACCTCTGTATATTATATTGTTCCAGATTTGGAGTTTTGTTCTCGACGAGAGAGGATGAGACACAGGGCTCATTTTGGTATCCTACAAGAATATACGCGCTCGGGCATGATTGCTGAGATGGTCTTGTTAGACAACAAATTGCTCATTGAATTTGTTGGATCTGGAACTGCCTTGAAGTATTATGAGAAAGTAAATTATTTTATATATAGCACAATTCAAAACCTAATGTATTGCAGACACACTACACCAGATTTCGGCAAACTTCACAAAAAGAAAGACATTTCTAGAATATCGACAATTGGATATGGAAAGTTTGATGAAGAAGAAAAGTTAATGTTTTCACTTGACAATATAACTGAAACATGTTACATTATTAATATAGAAGGGGACGACTTGGATAATGACAACAATGTTATTCCTAATTGTCACAGACTATCCAGGAAAAGCAAAGAGAAGAAGAGGGAGACATCATTTGCTATCTGGAGGTCATCCGAAGAGAGTCACTTTTATTCTCTTCTATATACTCATTATGTGCAGGAGGTTACAAAATGAAAAATAAAATATTACACGAAATGAGGCGTCTCGAAAGATTTGAGAGAACTGCTCTTAAATCAATTATTGTCGATGATCTTAATGACTTAGAGTTACAATTCATAATTGAAAAAGTGTTTGAAGCTAGTGATATGATTGTTAGGCTTAAAAAAATATTAAAAGAATTGGAGAATGAATGATAAAACAAATTTATTACAATATGTGGGGTAGTCAAAGTGAAGAACACAAGGACTATTTCCAAACAATAGGAACTATTGCTAACTGGATTGGTTATGCACTGATAGGTCCGAGACACAGACCTTATACAACAGAGATTATGACCCTATCTGGCATATGTGTATTACAAACAAAAGAAAAGTTCGGCTCACCTAGAGTCTACGTCTCTTTTGGAAAAGAAACACACTTGCAAGACGCAAGACATTATAGACATGTCTATAAAACAGCAATCAAATTGTTTCCTCAATATGAGAAAGCAATAAGAGACGGTATGGACTACTCAACTTATCTATTTGATACTGAAGAGCAGTTAACTGAATACATGACCACCCAAATTGAATGGGCAGAGAGAGTGAGAGAAGGCAATCATGAAAATGACGATTGGTTCGAGAAGAAAATGGAATCAATTAGAGAAAATGAATCTTTTATAAAAAAAGTTTGTCTTTTTACTTGACAAACAATCTCAAACGTGTTATATTATAAGTATAACAAATGAGGAAGACATAAATGGAACTACTAATCGGAACAACTTTATTCGTCGTCGGCTTTACTTGGATTTGGTATTGGATAAACGACAGGCTTTAAAAAACTTTAAAAAAATACTTGACAAGGTATCAAAACTATGTTATATTATAATAGTCAAACAATATTCTAGGAGGAATCATGACAAACAACAATAATTCTATCAACACTACAGTATACACTGGAACCTTTGTAACAAAGCGAGGAAATAAGCGAACAATGAACTTTATCCGTCCAGACGAGGCACCAAGTGGAACATTCCCAGCTGTCATGCGGGAACGAAATCTGAGTGAAGGTATGGAAACCGTATACGATATTGATCGTCAAGCATATCGAACATTCAATTCCAAGACACAAGTTGGAAGTATTTCATCATCTAGCCGAGATGTGACGGTAGAACTATTCTAAGATAATACATCTACCGGGTTTGCCGCTACCTACCAAAAGGCGGCCTGTTTTTACCAACCTCCTTCGGTAAGGTGTTCGCTTAAGGTTTGTGGTCTCCTTTCAAAAGACCACTTTTTTGCACTTGTAGCTCAGCTGGATAGAGCATCCGCCTTCTAAGCGGACGGTCACAGGTTCGAATCCTGTCAAGTGTATTCTTAACTTATCAACAATAACAATATTAAAATGGAGAAAAAATGACAAAATCAAAATATTTTTACTACGCTTCTTTAGTGTCAGTCGCTTTATCAATTGGAACGTGGGTTCTTACTGGTGACGCTGATCCAGCACATGCTGAAAGATTGGGCATTTTTATTGGGCTCTGGGCCCCAACACTAATGGGACTAGCAGTGTTCCATCAGCTAGAAGAGTAATATATTAGCTTCTTGCGACTAGTAATCTTTCATAAGAGAACCTTGGAAGATGAATTCGTGAGATTTGAAAGAGGAGGTTGTGTGCTTATTTTTATAATAACTTTGTTGATTTCGTATGAGGATCCTCAAATCATCGAGAGCGAAATCAAACCGCCTCCTTTTTCTTCGCCTTATTAAAAAAACTTTACTTTTTCGCTTGACATATCGCTTTAGATATGTTATAATAATAATGGGAGTATGGTTAAAACCCTGCTTACCTTAGTGACAAAACACAAAAAAATGATACAATAACCTAGGAGATAATTATGGCTATTAATATTGAAGCAATGCGTGCTAAATTGAACGCATCTAAAAACGGTGGGAAACCATCTGGAAGCAAATCTACAATGTGGCGACCAAAAGCTGGTGACCAAATGATTAGAATTCTTCCAACAAAAGATGGAGACCCGTTCCGCGAGTTTCATTTCCACTACAATGTGGGAAAAAACCCCGGAATTTACTGTAACAAGCGAAATGACAACGGCGAATGTCCTATTTGTGACTTTGCATCAAAGCTTTGGCGTGATGGTGTTGAAAATGACGATCAAAATCTAAAGAATGAAGCTAAAAAGTTGTTCGCTAGAAAGCGGTATTATTCCCCTGTTCTCGTTCGTGGTAATGAGAGCGATGGAGTAAAAATCTGGGCATATGGTAAGACAGCATATGAAGGCCTTTTGGGTTATGTGCTAGATCCTGACTATGGAGACATCACAGATCCTCAAACTGGAACTGATATTAAACTTACATATACAATCCCAGGAACACCCGGTTCCTTCCCAAAGACGGCTCTTCAGCCTCGCCGTCGTCCTTCTGTCCTCTGTGACGATACGATTGCTGATTGCCAAGACTTGCTTGACTCTGTGCCTGAAATTGACGGCTTGTTTGATGTCAAAACAGCAGAAGAAATTCAGACCTTGTTGGATGGTTATTTGTCCTCCGACTCTTCAGCAGAGTCTTCTTCTTCTGAAACTCAGAAATTCAAGAAAAAGGAATCAAATGTTGATACCGCTTTCGCTGCTTTTATGCAAGAAGATTAAGTTGTAGATCCTCCTGTTGTAAGGTTTTGGTCGTTTTTCCTTGGTTAAAAAACGACCTTTTCTTTAGCTTTCCTATAGTAAAATGCTATAGAGGGGCTTCGTTTATTAAACAAAGGAGGTAACATATGTTACTATTGACAATACTCTTCGCTTGCGGAGAGAAGGAAGCCACCACAAATGCGGTTTCCACAACAACAACGCAAGTTGTTGAAACACAAACTTTGGAGACAACAGATGAAAAAACTACAGACGCTTCAGTCGAAGCTACTAAAGATGCTACTATTAGCACATCTGGAGAATCTAAAACAGAAGTCACAACGACTTCAACCAAAACAAGCAATACAAACGAAGGAGTAACAAATGATTAGTTTATTGATTACAATGTTCTTGGCCTGTGGCGACAAAGAAGAAGAACAAGATACGGCACTCGATGCTGAAGAGACGACTGAAGA
>Ga0222717_10000387_pt1 | contig 37990 bp, 29 predicted proteins | sample C33_18DmetaG_FD_165053 | JGI IMG/M metagenome (GOLD analysis project Ga0222717, IMG submission 165053) | Estuarine water microbial communities from San Francisco Bay, California, United States - C33_18D | ecosystem: Environmental > Aquatic > Marine > Unclassified | place: USA: California... | reverse complement strand
TTCGATTCTCGTCACTTGGTCATTCGCATTGAGCCGCGCTTGAATCACTCCCGTTTGGTCATCAATACCCAGATTTGCAAGAGCCGAAGGGACGTCAATAGGCTGATCATCCTCGGTGTTGCGAATGCCATCAGCTCCGTCGACGATCTCAACTAGGCTCACCGCTGCCTCGATATTAGTCTCGGTCGCGACAGCGATATACTCGGCAGGCGCCTCATTGACGTCGAGTCCGCCGCTGCTCCACACCGTAAACCAGTCCCGCCAGTTTGGGTTAGCAGCCTCCACAAGAGGCATCCCGCGAACCAAGCGCATTTCCTCGAGAGCGTAAAAAGGACGATTGAAAGGTTGCTCGAACAACCCTTGGCCCTCGTAGAAATCGCGTTCCGCACCATTTAGCTCAAGATCGTCATCGGTATCGATCCAATCGATGAGAGCATCCGCAATCTCGCTGGCGGTATCGAAGTCGATCCCCCACTCTGCAAAAATGAGGCGAATGAGAGCCTTATCCTCTGAAAAGAGGATGAAATTGATGTTAAAGCGACCACCCTCCGAGAGAATTTGGGCGTTGAAACCCGCTCCATTTTCAAAAGATTGACTGAGTAAGTTCGTGTCCCATTCCTCAACCGAAGGATTAGCGGCAACATTGATTCCCATCTCCGCATACTGCCGGGCCTCGATACCATTGATCTGGGATGAGGCGACCTCTGACTGATAGCGACTAATTTTGACGGTCGCCACCAGAGCAAGACCCATCACCGCAATAATCCAGAAAACCGCAATTAAAGTGGCTCCGCGCTCTAGATTATGATGTTTAAAAACCTTCATTAGCGACTGATTCTCGGAGTCGAGCCTGATGTCGGGCCTCCTCCCGTTGAGGGCCTTTGGGTTCCACCACTTCCTCCAGCGGGACGCGATCCGGTCCCAGGTGGGCGATCCCCCCCCGGTCTTGCTCCGCCTCCGCCCGGAACACTTCCGGGCTGTCCGCCGGCTCCGCCGCTATTTGAACGAGCACTGCGGGCACTGTTTTGTAAGGCACTCATGTTCGTCCTCGGATTTGATTTCTTGGGGATCCAAAAAAGCCGCTTCACCCGACGATCACCATTTTCGAAAATAATAGTCAACTCAACGTAGGATGGCCTTTGGTTTGGAGCATCCCATTCATAAGGCCACTCATCGCGCTCAGTGTTGTCATAATTACGGACATCCAAAACCGTCCACTCGAAAAGCCTCACATCACGCAAAAGAGTGACTGTCGCAATTGGATCAATTCCGCGTTCCGCAGGTCCTTCATCACTATCCAGAATCTGTACATCATAATACTCCAGGACAACATCAAGGCCGTCAGTAACGGTGGGAATGGTAATCAGCCGCGTAGCTTGAGCCGCGATAGGAATCCCGCCCCAGTTAAATGAAACGGGCGTATTTTGGAAAGTCAGCTCGGAAGTATATGGCTCAGAATTACTGGTGTTTCTGAGATTAAAAATAGCATCCCCCGGCAGGCTATCGAAGTGATTTCTTAGGAAAGAGAAAAATGCATCCCGTTCGATCTCCTCGTTCTGGATATCGACCATTTTGGAATTTGCGCGAACCGAACCATCCGCAATCTTAAAAATAGAAGTAAGAACAAATCCCGCTATGGCAATTGCAATCACGAGCTCGAAAAGGGAAAAGCCCTTCGCGCTGCGTGCAGGTAGCTGACGGAATTCAACTTTCATCAGCGATAAAGGGGAAGGTAGCGCCAACCACGAACAACTCGTTCCTGGTTCTGGCCGTCTTGCTCAAATCGTGCGATCACCGTGACCTGCCACATGTTCTGAAGGAAATTACCATCAATCGTCTCCATCTCCTCGAGCGGAACAACGATCGTCTCAAGATCAAGATCGCGCTCTTCGATATAAACTTCAGTGCTCCCTTCCTCGAGTCGCTGCAAATAAAGCGCCTCGTTGAGAGCACTGTCCATGATCTGGGTGATAACCTGCTTTTCTTTCACATAGGCTGTCGTTCGCCAGAGAGTTGCAAGCGCTTTGGAGTAGGAGGTCGCAACAATTGTGAAGATTCCAAGAGCAAGAATCACCTCGGCCATCATGAATCCGTTTTCCCGGCCTCTGGAGGATAATACCTTCATCACTGATTTCCGATGGCCATCTCAAAATCAGTGGCCTTCGCTGTAAGGGGATGAAATTCTCGGGATAAATAGGCGTCTCCTTCTTCGCTTACCAATTCGATCGCAAGGGGTTCGCTAGGACTATTCGGCTGATGAATCCACGTCTCGACCACATTGTCGCTGACGACCTGAAAATCGTTGCTATTCCAGCGACGAACCGCCATCCGGTATTTTGGATCAATCTTGTAAACCACCGGCCACGGCATGCTGTCGAGAGATCTCAGAGCCGACCGTTCCCCAACCTGCTCCAGAGGCTCGGGGACAAGCTCATCCTCCGGGCGAGCCATCGGCATTAAACGAGCCTCACCCTCACTCAGTTCAATCACAAAAGGCTGTTGGTAACTATGGGACATCGCCCGGGCTCGGAGCGCTAAGTTCTCGATTCCCGAATGAGCCTCCCGAATATCTTTTTCGATATTCGGGATGGAAATCATAAAAGCAGCAGCGCCGAACACAATGCTCGTGATCGCCATCACCACGATCAATTCCAAGAGCGAAAAGCCACAATGGCTCCTGCCCGGATAGATCGTTCTGGACGACGATATCATAAAAGAGGGGGAGGCTAAAAAAGCCTAGTTTTGAGGGTCCTTTTGGCTACTCATATCGTCCTCGGAACCAAACTGTTTGTCAGGACCAGCTGACATAATTTCAGGCCGACTTGGATCTTTGCTGCCTGGATACTCGTATTTGTATTTGGTATCCCAAGGGTCAAAAAGAGCTTCTTCGTCATCCAGAGCCTGCACCCAGTCACGAGGCCGGGGTGAACTTTGGGGCCGTTTTAAAAGAGCCTCGAGCCCCTGGCTAGTCGATGGATACTTCCCCCCGATATTTTTGTAAGCTTCTAGGGCCGACGAAAACGAAGTCATGTCTTGTCGCGAAGTACTTACGGCCGCTGAGTCCTTGATCCTCCCCATGCTGTAAATCGCTCCCCCTAGAATAAGCCCAATGATTCCCATCACAATGACCATCTCGAAGAGGCTAAATCCACGAGCCATCCGCGGGGAGATCCCTTTGTTTCCTTTTGATTGAATTTTCATGATTTGGTTGAGAATAACGTTATACTTATAAAAGCGCCGAAAGGACAAAAAGTTGTCGGTTGTTTTCAGAAAAACAACTCTTCCTTCTCGGCCGATGGCGCGAACGAGTGACAAAATCGACGAAAACCGCTAAATCACAATAATTTACCACCTGAAATCTCACATTTTAGATTAAAACGCGCTCTCGACTAGGTTGACATCCGGTTTTGCTCCCTCCTCGAGCACGATTTCCACTACATCATAGCGCCAAGAGATCTCGCGGCGAACATCCTGATTCTTTCCGGGGCGAACCTCTTTGCCAAGTAAACGTAGCCATTCCGTCGCTCCACGGGTGATAAGAGCCCGTTTTTCAGCATTCACGGCACGTATTGGACGGCCATAATCGCGCCGAGTTCTCGTCTTCACTTCCGCAAAAACGAGAAGATCGAGATGATCGCCGCCCCGCAGAACCAAATCAACCTCGCCCCCCTCTGGAGCACGAAAATTACGAAAAAGAACTTTCCAGCCAAGAGATTGCAGGTATCTCGCAGCGATTTTCTCGCCTAAAGCCCCAATTTGGTGCGGCGAAAGTTTACTCAGGCGGCAAGGACAGTTGAGCAACCGGCTGGAACGAGCGACGGTGGATTTCGCACGGACCCAGAGTCCGGAGGGCTTCAAGGTGAACTTTAGTGCCATATCCTTTGTGCTTTTCGAATCCGTAACCGGGAAAGCGAAGGGCCGCTTTCCGCATAATACGGTCACGAGTTACTTTGGCAAAAATACTGGCCGTGGCAATCGAAAGACTCTTTGAATCGCCCTTCACAATCCCCTCATGAGGAAAAGGGAAATTCGGAACAGGAAGGCCGTCGATCAGGCACATCCCAACTTCTATCCCTAGACCCTTCACCGCACGTGCCATCCCCAAATGAGTCGCTCTAAGGACATTCACTTCGTCAACCTCCTTCGCCTCCACAAGACAAACCGACCATTTAATATCGGGATTTTCGCTTAACTCATCATATAACGCCTCCCGCTTTTTTTCAGTTAGCTTCTTGGAGTCGTTAATCACAGGATGACTAAAATCGGGAGGAATAATCGCCGCCCCGACCGAAACCGGGCCTGCTAAGGGACCACGCCCAGCTTCATCCACGCCGATCACAATCCCAAAATCGGAATAACGTTTTTCAAATTCTAGGTCAGGCATCACGTTCAAGAAATTCGAGCTCTCTCAGTTGCTAAGTTCGCCTTTCTTGGTAAACCTGACCTCTGCGCATCAATAAATCCACTTCCTTATTTATGGAAGATCCCCCGAACGACCTCCGCCAATTTTTAAAAAAAATCCGGGGCACCTCTATGCGATCCTTTTAGAGGAAAAGATCATTGCTCCATCGAGAGTCATCAGACCCATGCATAATCCGACCCTCTGAGACAAGTCGCTTGAGAGCACAACCAGTCACTACCGTGGGTCAATCTCTGGCCTGAATTCTCACTTGTGATCCCCCTTTTCGGATTTACGATTGGTCGTAATCAAAACAAGCCATTTGAAGAAAGACATCATTATCATTGGAGCAGGACCCGGCGGACTTACTGCAGCCATGCTTCTCGCTCATCGAGGCTATAAGGTCACCCTCCTAGAAAAAGAGGATCGCGTAGGTGGCCGAAGTGCTCGGATCGACCTTGGCCCCTACTCTTTCGATACAGGCCCTACTTTTCTTCACCAAAAATTCACCCTTGACGAAATCTTCGCTGAGGTCGGGCGCAAGAGCGAGGATTACCTCGACTTCGTAAAGCTCGATCCTATGACCCGGCTTACCTGGGGGGATGTGTCTCTTGAAACCAGCTGCGACCGCGAAAAAATGGCCGCCAATATCCGATCAGTTTTCCCCGAGGAAGAAGAAAACTTTCTCCGTTTCATGGACGATCATGCCAAGAAATTACGGACGATTTTTCCTTGTCTCCAAAAGTCCTACCAAAATCTCTCTTCCTACCTTGACCCGACTCTCTTTAAGGCGCTTCCACACGTCGCCACCACAAAGTCGGTGATGGATGTGTTAGGAAACTACTTCACCGACGATCGGCTCAAACTCGCCTTTACCTTCCAAGCGAAATACCTAGGCATGTCACCCTGGAAATGCCCAGGACTCTTCAGTATCCTCTCCTACATCGAATACGAACACGGTATCTATCACACCCAAGGGGGGCTCTCTGAAATCTCAGAAAGTATGGCTCGTGTAGTGGAGGAGGAGGGCGGCCAAATCCGTTTCAACTCCGAAGTAAAGGAGATTAAGTATGTTGGCAAGACTGCTGCCGAGGTCGAATTGACCGATGGCCAAGTCCTGTCGTGCGATCAACTGATTGTCAATGCGGACTATGCCTATGCGCGTAGTAGGATCTTCGGAGAGAAAAAGAAGCCCCGCGAAGAACTCCTCAAGAAAAAATATTCATGCTCCACCTTCATGCTCTACCTTGGCGTAGACAAAATCTATGAAGACCAGCCACACCACCACATCATCTTTGCAGAAGATTACCATCGCAATCTAAATGAGGTCCTTGAGGGCAAGACAATCTCGAAGGATATGTCGATCTACATTCGAAATTCCAGCATCACCGATCCCACTGTCGCTCCTCCCGGACACTCTCAACTCTACCTTCTCGTTCCAACCGTCAACACCCGTCATGGTCACGATTGGGAAACCGAAAAAGAAGCTTACGCGGAACAAATCATTGACCGCATGATCGAGAAAACAAACATGAAGGACCTACGCGAACACATCGTCGAAAAAAGGGTCCTTACCCCGACGAATTGGGAGGACTCTAATATCTTTATCGGAGCGACTTTCAACCTCGCCCATACTCTGAATCAAATGCTCCACTTCCGACCGCAAAACAGGCTCAAGGGCTTTGATAATCTCTATCTCGTCGGAGGTGGAACCCATCCAGGCAGCGGGCTTCCCACCATCTACGAAAGCGCTCGCATCACCGCGAATCTCATCGATGAGGAATATGGCACGAAGCGTCAACGCGTCGACTTCGCTACCAAAATTCTCGAAGAAACCGCTAAGTAAGCTACTTCAGGAACTTTCGGATCCAGCGGTAGGCTTTTTCGTAAGGGGGTAACATTTCGGTAAAATCTTTTTTGATAAAGAAGCGCTTTGTCACCGATTTTTCGTAGCTGAAAGCCTCAACCCCAAACCTTCCCCGATACCTACCGTATCCACTCTCACCTACCCCTCCCAGCGGAAGCTGTAGTTGCGAAAACTGCTTCATCGTATCATTCAGACAGAGCGAACCTGAAGGCAAAGCCCTCGTCACCGCATTCGTGAAATCTGCCTGCCTGCTGAAACAATAAACCGCCAGCGGATTATCCATCTTCTCCAATCGCCCTACGAGTTCACCCTGATCAGCGAACCCCACGATCGGAAACACTGGCCCGAAGATTTCTTCTTGCATCGCCGGGTGATCCCAGCCCGCATTGAGGATGATTCGTGGTGCTAGAAAAAACCGCTCCTCATCATCATCACCGAAGGTCTTAACCTCACCTTCGCAAAGGGTCTTCACCCTTTCTACATGATTAGATGAAATCATCGCAGCCATCTCCTGCGACCAAGGGATTTCTTTTAGAACCTCCTCACACGCCCTCTCAAAATCAATCCTCACCTTCTCTTTCACTGCGACAAAATCCGGTGCGAAACAGGTCTGCCCTGCATTGAAAAACTTTCCAGCCAGTATCCGACGCGCCGCAATTTTCAGGTCTACTCCTTCATCTACGACACAAGGACACTTGCCACCCAACTCCATCAAAGTTGGCGTCAAAGACTGAGCCGCCTTGATCGCCACTTTCCGACCCACCCTCGTACTTCCCGTAAAAAAGATGAAATCAAATTTCTGATCCAGCAAAGCCTCCACGACCTCCGCTCCTCCCGTGACCACCTCAGCCCCACCTTGGTCAAAAACCTCCTCAATGATCTCACGTAAAACCCGCTCACTCGCCGGAGCCAATTCCGAAGGCTTCAACACAACTGTATTTCCAGCTGCAATCGCCGCGATAATTGGGCTAAGAGATAACTGAAAGGGATAATTCCAAGGAGCGATCACAAGGACCACCCCAAATGGTTCACGGTCAATCCAACTGCGGCAGGGCCAAAAATAAACTGGTGAACTCACACGGCGACGCCTCAGCCATTTTTTCATGTTTTTGTGAACAAGCCGTAACTCCTGCAGCAAAAAATAATACTCCGAAAGATACGCCTCCATTCCTGGCTTCCCTAAGTCCTCAGCCAAAGCAGCCAAAAGATCATCGCGCCTCGAAAGCAAAACTCTCTCAAGTTTCGCCAAGGCGTCCCTTCTATCATCCAACCCGAGAAGGGCGCCAGAGCGAAAAAACTTCCGCGCGCGCCCTACAACTTCCCGAATTCCATCAGACATCCCCTCCAAAGTAAAATGCTTCGCCCTGTTGACAAGGGAAGACTCCCAACGAAGATGGCCTTTAGTGAGAACCTCCAAAGTTGCAGTCATCGGCGCCGGTCTTGGCGGACTCTCTGCTGCCATCTCACTTCGCGCCGCTGGCTACCAAGTCGAAGTCTTTGAAAAAAATGAGAAAATCGGAGGGAAACTGAACCTATTCGAGAAAAACGGCTTTACCTTTGACCTCGGGCCTTCGATTTTCACTCTTCCCCAGTTCTTTCGAGACCTCTTTGAGCGAGCCGGAAAAAGAATGGAAGACTACGTGCAACTCGACGCCGTGACTCCCCACTGGCGCAACTTTTTCGAAAAAGGGCCTTCTATCGACCTTTATCAGGAAAACGACCTCATGAAAACTGAGCTCGCGAAGCTCCCGGGTGATCTTGAAAAGAATTGGGCTGAACTCCAAGATTTCCTCGATTATGGACGCAAGCAATTCGGTGTCGTCAACGACGGCTACTTCAACAAGGGGCTCGATAGTCTTTGGGAGTTTATCAAGCACTACAAGTTTAGCCTCATAGGTGGTAAGATCGACTACCGAGCGACCATGGCCGAGTCCATTGCCAAGCGCCTGAGCGACCCAAAGCTCCGCATGATTTTTGAATACTTCATCAAGTATGTTGGGTCCTCCGCTCTCCAAGCGCCCGGCTACATGAACTTGATGCCCATTATCCAATACGACTACGGTCTTTGGTATGTTCGTGGAGGCATGTATCAACTCGCAAACGGCCTTGGGAAGTTAATGGAGGAAATGGACATTACCGTTCACCTCAATGCCGATGTTCAAAGTATTACAAAAGAAGGAAAAAAGGTGACATCAGTCAACCTTGCCGACGGCACCTCTCATGCTGCAGATATTATCGTGAGTAATATGGAAGTCATTCCAGCCTACCAAAAACTCCTGAACGAGCCATCTGCCTTCACTCAAAAACTCGACAAAAAATTCGCGCCGGCCTGCTCTGGTATTGTTCTCCATATCGGAACAAACAAGCCATTCCCTCAGTTGGCTCACCACAACTTTTTCTTTTCTGAGAACCAGCACAAGCACTTCAAGACTGTCTTTGAAAAGCAAGAACTTCCGGAAGATCCGACTCTCTATGTCGTGGCCCCGACCCGGACTGATGCGACCAAAGCCCCAACAGGTTCTGACAATATTAAAATCCTTCCACATATCCCCCCGCTCCGTGAGGGTTCGAATATCACCCATGAAGATTATGTCGCTCTAAAAGAACGCTGCCTCGATAAAATGGAGCGCTGTGGCATCAAGGGGCTTCGAGAAAGCATCGTCGTCGAAGATCTTCTCACTCCAGTCGACATCGAAAGGATGTATCGTTCTAACCGCGGATCAATTTACGGTGTTGTCACCGACTGGAAACGGAACTATGGATTCAAGGCGCCCAAAACTTCCTCTAAATATAAGAACCTCTACTTCACTGGCGGCAGTACCAATCCAGGTGGTGGAATGCCCATGGTAATTCTCTCTGGGCAAAACTGCGCTGACCGTATTATCGCGCGCCACCCGCTTTCGTGAGCCAAGCACTCTACCTGTGAACCCTTACAAAAAGAGATGTTCCTCGCACTTCCAGTCATCGCACTTCTGATTTCTTTCGCGATTCTCTTCTCTCTCTGCCGTCCACGCTACCTCACTTCAAAAACCGCCAATGCTGGGAAAATTTCCATCATCGTACCAGCTCGTGACGAAGAACATAATATTTCGAAGCTTCTCACCTCCATTCGCAGCCAATCCAGTCAACCATTGGAGATTCTCGTCATTGATGATCAATCGATTGACCAAACTGCCGCAGTGGCACGTGAGCTGGGGGCTACGGTTATTCCAGGAAAAGAAATGCCCGCGGGTTGGAAAGGCAAGACTTGGGCTTGCCAACAAGGTGCCGATGCCGCGGTTGGTGAATGGTATCTTTATCTCGATGCCGACATCACCCTCCTCGAGAATGGACTCGCTAAATTGGCAGCTCTTACCTCAGTTAAGGCCACCCATTCTATTTGCCCTTTCCACAAAATTCAAAGGCCCTACGAACAGCTTTCCGCCTTCTTTAATACCATCACCCTTGCCGGCGTCGACACCTTCGCAGCAACGCCATCTTCTCAGGGCACCCTCTTTGGCCAAGTCCTCCTAATTCACCGCGATCACTACCAGAAAGCCGGAGGACACAAAGCGGTCAAAGACGAAATACTTGAAAACTTCCAATTTGCCCAGCGCCTCAAAGCCCAAAATTTCGATATTAATTTATATCTGGGTAAGGGAACCGTTGAGATGCGTATGTTCCCCGAAGGCCTCGCTCAACTTACAAGCAGCTGGAAAAAGGGCTTCCTTGCCGGAGCAGCTCAGTCCCCAAAGCGCGCACTCCTAAATACCTCACTCTGGCTCACAGGAGGCATGATGCTAATGGTGGCCTTCACACTCATCCCCTTTGGAAATGCCACTTTCCTATCAGCAACTCTCTTGTGCTCATTTTGTTACGGTTTTCTCTCCTTCTTTTGCTTTCGACTCGCTGGCAACTTCTCGCTCTGCACAGCCCTCCTTTTTCCGATCCCTCTCTTATTCTATCAAATCCTCTTTTTTAAGGCTCTGCTTGATCAGAAGAAAGGGGTGAAAGCCACCTGGAAAGGTCGCACCATCGATTAAAAACACACCATGTGGCTCGAATTTTCCAACCTAACCATCATTTCACTCAACTGCCTTGGCATCCCCGCGGTCCACTTGGCGATCGCTTGGCTCTGCGAACAATTCAGCGACCACCGTTTCATCCGTTGTCTCCCGTCTGTCGCACCAAAGCCGAATAAATTTTACGAAAAATACCTCTTCATCCGCCGTTGGAAGCATCTCTTGCCAGATGGAGCGCCATGGTTCGATGGCTTCCCGAAAAAAAAGCTTAAATCCACCGAGCCCGACTACCTCCGTAAGTTTATTCTGGAAACCCGACGCGGCGAATTTTCCCATTGGGTTCAGTGGATCCTAATTACCGGCTTCATTGCGTGGAATCCGTTTCCAGCAAACCTCATAATCATCGCTTACGCTTTCGCCTCAAACGTCCCCTGCCTCGTCAACCTGCGACACACCCGTCAGCGTCTTCTTCCTGCCCTCATAAAACAGTTATAATTGGGGATTCATCCAAGGTTCATTTTCATTCGGATAGATTCGCGATGTCATGAAACAGACCAAGCTTATCGTAACTATCATCTCTGCTTTCCCCTTCATGCTCTCCGCCCAAGGTCCAGGTGGTCCCGGAGGGCCTCCTCCGACTGATCCCCTCACCACCCTTCTCGATAAGAACGAAGATGGCAAACTCTCAGCCGGCGAAATAAAGCGCGCTCCAAAAGCCCTTCTTAAGCTCGACGAAAATGATGACAACTCGATCAGTTCCGATGAATTAAAACCCGAAGAACCCAAAAAGAGCCGACGCCAACGCCGCAAAGAACGAGACGGAGAAGGGCAACAACCACGCCCTCCTCAACCACAAAAATCCCCACTCATGGAAGCGCTCGATACCAATGAAGACGGAGAGCTTTCAAAAGAAGAAATCGCAAACGCCATCAAATCATTGACTGCTCTCGATAAAGATCGCGACGGAAAACTCTCCCAAGAGGAATCTGGACTCGAGTCTAAGAAAGACCTGCAGCGCAGCAGACCTCCTCAAGGTGGGCCTCCGCAGAATGGACAAGGAGGACCTCCGCAGGGTGGGAAAAGACCACCTCGGCGCTAAAGAAATTCACCCTTGATGCCCCTCTAGATCGTTTCAACGTAATCTAGCAGGGTTCTTTTACCTGAGTTCAAAAGATCATCTCTGTTTTTTCAGATAATCTAGTAAGAGCCTGACTCCAACCCCGGTTCCGACAGCGCCGCCTTGGTAATCTCGGCGCGACGCGCCCCAAGCAGTCCCAGCTATATCTAGGTGAGCCCAAGGAATATCACCCACAAAGTTTGCAAGAAAAGCACCCGCAGTGCATGAACCTGCTCCGGTTGAGGGACTTCCAATATTCTTCAAGTCTCCAACCGAGCCTTTCATATCTTCTTTGTGGAAATCAATAATCGGTAGCGGCCAGACCAATTCACCAGTCGTCTGCCCCGAAGCCACTAGTTCATCTGAAAGCGTTTTGCTATTTCCCATCACTCCGGTCAACTCGTGGCCGAGGGCGACCACCACAGCCCCGGTTAAAGTCGCTAAATCAATCATAGCATCCGGCTTGATCGTTTTCTCAGCATATGCCAGCGCGTCAGCTAAAATCAGGCGCCCTTCGGCATCCGTATTGAGGACTTCAATCGTAAGCCCGTTACTCGCAGTCACCACATCACCTGGCTTCACTGAACTTGCATCGGGCATATTCTCCGAGGTTGGGACAAGACCATGAACCTCGACATCAGGATTCAACCCCGCAAGCGCATGAAAGGTTCCCAGCACGGCGGCTCCACCTGACATGTCATATTTCATCTCGTCCATGCGTGCCGATGGCTTGATGCTGATTCCACCCGAATCAAACGTGAGTCCTTTGCCCACCAAACAAATCTTACGCTTCGCTTTCTTGGCGGGCTTATAAACAAGATGGATCAAATAAGCTGGCTCAGAAGAACCGCGAGAGACTGACAATAGAGAACCCATTCCGAGCTTCTCCATCGACTTTTCGTCAAGAGCCTTCACTGTAATTTTTGGCGAGTTCTTCGCAATCTTACGGGCCTCGGCGACCATATCCTTTGGACGCATCTTATTTGCAGGGGTGTCCTGTAAGCGGCGTGCGAAAGTATTCCCCTCACCCACGATCACCCCAGTCTTAGCCCCTCTAGAAACTTCCTTCGAAGACTGGATAATCACCTTTTTAAGAGAACTCTTTTTCGGTGAACGCTTAAAATCAACAAGACGATGAGCACCCATCACCAGACCTTCACCCAAGGCTTGCCCAAAATCTTCGGCAGATTTATCCAGCTTAAGATCCACCCAAAAGGTCACCGCTGCCGCATGAGTCTTCTGGGCCTTCTGAGCCGCAATCGCTGCGGCCCGTCTCACCGTCTCCAAATCAAACGATTTCCCCTTTCCCAACCCGATCAAAAGTACTCGCTCTGCCGGACCATCGATCGTATCAGCAAACCGAGTCTCCCGACTCTTCCCCGAAAATGAAGTTTCGACACTTTTCGGAATCGTAACTCCTGACGGTAATTTGGGAGTTCTTCCCTCTGGAGATAATATTACCAATAAATCCGTCTTCGTCACTTTCGCGGAAATCGTCTTAAATGAAATTTTCATGAACCACGAAATGCCCAAAAGACCTGATCAAATCCAGCTTAAACAGTCCAATAATCAATCAACCGAAAGACGCGCTCGCTGAGGGGACCTATTTCAGCTAAAGACAGGAAATGAGCGTATTTGCAAAATTAATTCTCGTCGCAACTGCAGCGATAATCACTGCACCATCAGTGATTTTCGCCCAAGCATCAAAACCCCGCGTCAACAATGAGAAGCCCGAAAAAGCAAAAGGGCAAGTCAAGCGTATCCATCCACACGCCCTCAAGCTCATCCTCACCGGAAAGAAAAAAGAGGCTGCAGAATATCTCGAGAAAACATCTGCCGCCAAAATTAACCCAGACCACACCAAGCTTCTTCAGGATATCATCAAAGGCAAAAAAAACGCCTGGCAATACGATGCAAAGACTTGGCCCTGGGACCGCGTCCTTCCAAACACTTCCCTCAAGAAGGACGCCCCAAGCGACAAGTTTACCATCGGCTTTGGCGGTGGATCTGGATATGTCCCCGAAAACGAAAGAATGTGGGACACCATAGGAGCTATCGAGCCACGTGCCCTTCTCCTTCTTGGCGACAATGTTTACATCGACGACCCCGAGACCCCGGAGATGCAACTCTTCCACTACTACCGTCGTCAAAGCCAACCAGAGTGGGGCAAACTCGCAAAGACCGTTCCCATCTACTCGATTTGGGACGACCACGACTTCACAACTAACGATGGCTGGGGGGGACCCGATATCGAAAAACCATCGTGGAAGCGCGATGTCTGGGAAATCTACAAAGAAAACTGGGATAATCCCTACTACGGGGGCGGAAAAGAAAACCCCGGTTGCTGGTTTGATTTTAGCATCGGCGATGTTCATTTCATCATGATCGACGGGCGCTATTACCGAGAGTCACCCAAGGACGAAACTCCGTCTATGCTCGGACCCGTCCAGATGAAATGGCTCAAGAAAACCCTCACGGAAAAGCCCGCCACCTTTACGGTGATCTGCACCAACGTCCCCATGGCTCCGAAAGTCAAACCCGGCTCCAAGGACACCTGGGACGGATACCCGGAAGAACGCTCGGCAATCTACCAGTTCATCGCCGATCAAAAAATCCCCGGCGTTGTCATCCTCTCCGCCGATCGCCACCGCTCGGATGCCTACAAGGTCGATACCGAAATCAACGGCATGTATCCCCTCTTCGAGTTCAGCTCGTCACGACTCACCAACCAACATGTCCATAAGCTCATCGACCATTCACTTTTTGGTTATAATGACAAACAGTCCTTTGGAAAAATCGATTTTGATCTCACCACCGAAGATCCAACTGTCAAATACACCATCATCAATATCGACGGAAAAAAGATTCACGATCTCACCATCAAGCTCAGCCAACTTCAGTTTAAATAAGTCTTCGATATGAAATCTCTCTTCCCTGCCATTTTTATTCTGCTTAGCGCACAAGGATTCGCCGAACTCAAAATGCCTCATATTTTCGGCAGCCAGATGGTTCTGCAACGGGACAAGCCCGCCCGCATTTGGGGCTGGGCGGATACCGAAAAAGAAATCGTCATCACCTTCGCCGGTCAGAAAAAGTCCATCGTCTCAGAGAGAGATGGCAAATGGGAAATCTCGCTAGACCCAATGCCTGCAAATGCCACGGGCCAAACACTCAAAATCGTCTCAGGAGATCACTCGATCATTTTGGACGACGTCCTTCTTGGTGATGTCTGGATCTGTGGAGGACAAAGCAATATGGAATGGAGGCTTCGTAGCTCCCGCGACGCCGATATTGAAATCCCAAGTGCACGCTATCCCGCGATCCGATTTATTCGGATCGAACCCGAAGGGCTACCGGAACCCCAAGACGACTTTCCATCGGAGAATGGCGCAGGAATTTGGAACCAATGCTCCCCCGAAACGATCGGCGACTGCTCCGGCGTCGCTTACTTTTTTGGGCAACGCCTTCACCGGCGGCTCGATGTTCCCATCGGTCTAGTTAACGCCGCCTGGGGCGGAACAATGGCTCAACACTGGGTTACCCGTCGCACTCTCAAGACCCTACCTACCATGAAGCCTTACTTCACAGACCATGAGGAAAAGTGTCAGGCGTGGATTGATAAGGGAGCTGAAAAAGGAGCCGCCAGACGCCTCGCCAAAGACCTCAAAGAATGGGAGATGCGAGCAAAGGAAGCGGAAGCTAAGGGAGAAAAAAAGCCCGGTGGAAAGCCTAATCCACGCAACTATCAAAATCCTAATCAGGGGCGTATCCCTTCGGGGGCACTCAACGCCATGATTATGCCATTGAAAGGACTCACTATTCAGGGCGCTCTTTTCTACCAAGGTGAAAATAATTCCTTCGGTAATAGCTGGATTCCCTTCCCCGAAACCTTCCCCTCCGTTATCTCTGACTGGCGAAAAATCTTCCGGGACCCAAAGTTGCCTTTTGGCATCATTCAAATTGCAGGATGGAGTACCCGACGCTCAATGACCTATGACATGAATCACCACACCAACGTGATTCGCGAACAACAATTCCTAACCTGGCAAAACACCCCTAACACCGGTCTGATCGTTAGCTTCGATGCAAATAGTGACTCTAATATTCACCCGAACCGAAAGTATCCCGTTGGCGATCGCTCTGCCCGGTGGGCACTCTCGACCGTCTATGGCATTAAGGACGGCACTCGCTCTGAGAATCCACTTGAATGGCATGGCCCGATCTACGAATCGATGGCGATCCAGGAAAAAAAAATCCTGATTGGCTTTGGAGAAAAAGGGTCGAGCGGACTCCGTCTCGACCAAACTGATGCACGCGGTTTTTACATCGCAGGAAAAGATCGGGTCTTCCACCACGCCGACGCAAGAGTTGTAAAACCTTCAAGCGTCGAAGTCTGGTCCGAAGATGTCCCGGAACCTATCGCCGTTCGCTACGCATGGTCCAACCTGCCTTTAGGAACCCTCATGAACGGCAAAGAACTTCCCGCCTACCCATTCCGAACTGACACTTGGCCACTTAAGCCCCACTACGGAGAGGATCTCTATTACGTCGGGCCACCCTCAAAAGACCCGAATTAGACGGAAAACCCACAAACTATGAAAGTTCATCAGGATAGCGATTCTTTCCGATCCGTGATCATTGATTTAAACTCCTCCACGACTTCGAATCAAAAATCGAACCTACCCATTATGGGACATCCGAAATTTCAAAGATTCTCCCTGTTAGGCTTCCCTTTCTGGACAGTCCCCCACCTTCATCCTATCCACTGAAAACTTCAATGGTCCTCTCAATTTATGATTAAGCCTCAACTAGCCGGTCTCATTTCTTACATCTGCGCCCTACAAGCCCTCTTGGCCGCCGGTCCTGCCGGTAAAATGGCACAACCCGACTTTACCAAAGGGGACCGCATTCCGGAAGGAGCAGTCCACGATTGGAATTTAGGGGCCACGGGCGCCCGTGGCTGGATGTTTAGCGACAAGATGGTGACCTCTGACGCCCGCCAAATCAGAATCACGAGAGTCGCCACCGGTTCTCCGTCCGATGGCAATCTTGAAGAGGGAGACGTTATTCTTGGAGTCGACAAAAAAAACTTCGTGTATGACCCACGTACTGAATTTGGAAAAGCCCTAACGGTGGCAGAGTCAGTGGATGGAAAAGGAGCTCTTTCCCTGATTCGATGGCGTGATGGAAAAACAGAAAACATCACGCTCAAGCTTCCAATTTTGGGCGGCTACAGCAAAACCGCTCCCTACAATTGCGCCAAGTCCAAAACCATCCTCGAGCAAGGATGTGAGATTCTCGCGACAAAAATCAAAGCCCCCAGCTATCGCGAAAACCCTATCACCCGTTCCTTGAATGCCCTTGCTCTACTTGCAAGCGGAGACCCTGCTTATCTTCCGCTCGTTCGTAAGGAAGTCGAATGGGCCTCCACTTTCGAAAACAAAAGCTTTCAAACTTGGTATTATGGCTACGTCATCATGCTCATCTCGGAGTATTCCCTCTCCACTGGTGATAAAACATTTCTCCCCAATCTCAAACGTCTCGCGATGGAAGCCGCTAACGGTCAAAGCATGGTGGGATCATGGGGACACCGTTTCGCCAACCCTGATGGACGTCTCGCTGGCTACGGAATGATGAACGCGCCCGGTCTTCCGCTCACCACCTCTCTGGTTCTAGCTCGCGCAGCCGGTATTGATGATCCAAAGCTTTCCAAAGCAATTGAAAAGAGTGCCAAGCTCCTCCGCTTCTATAACGGAAAAGGAGCCGTGCCCTACGGCGACCACGCCCCTTGGATCGAAACCCACGATGATAACGGTAAAAACGGAATGGCCGCTGTCCTCTTCGGCTTACTCGGCGAATCAAAAGCAAGCGAGTATTTCTCCCGCATGAGCGTGGCGTCCCACGGCCCTGAGCGCGACGGCGGGCATACTGGAAACTTTTGCAACATCCTCTGGGCGATGCCTGGAGTCGCCCAATCTGGACCCCATGCAACCGGAGCATGGATGAAGGAATTTGGCAGTTGGTATTTCGATCTCGCTCGACAGTGGGATGGCGCCTTTGTGCACCTTGGTCCACCTTCCATGAAGAAGGATAGCTACGCTAATTGGGACTGCACCGGGGCTTATCTCCTCGCTTATGCTATGCCTCTAAAAAACCTTTGGCTCACCGGAAAAAGGAAGCCGCTTGCTCCTCAAATCGAGCTTCAAGAAGCTGAATCTCTGATTCGAATGGGCCGAGGTTGGAATAACAAGGACCGTAATTCTGCTTACGATTCCCTCAATGGGGACACCCTCTTGGAAGCCCTAGGCAGCTGGTCCCCCGTCGTTCGGGAAAGAGCCGCGATGGCCATTGGACGACGCAAGAGCAGCCCTCCTTTGACTGCCCTCATGAAACTTCTTCGCTCCAATAAGCTCTATGAGCAACTTGGAGCGAGCCAAGCCATCATTTCACTTCGAGGACGCGGAGCCGTGGCTGTCGAGACTCTCGAAAAAAACCTCTCTTCAAAAGATCTTTGGCTTCGAATCAAGACCGCTGAGGCCCTCGCCGCCATCGGAAAACCCGCCATGAAGACCGCTCCAAAACTTCTTCAACTTCTCACCGAAATTGACACGAAGAACGACCCGCGCGGCATGCAGCAACGTTACTTTTCCTTCGCCCTTTTCAATGGTAGGGGAGGCTTACTCAGCCGTTCACTAGAGGGAATTGATCGCGAAATTCTTTTTAAAGCAGTGAAAGCCGGGCTGCAAAATGAGGATGGCCGCGCAAGAGGCAGTTTAGGCTCAGTCTATCGCAATCTCTCTCCCACAGAAATTAAGCCCCTTCTTCCCGCTATCCTCACGGCTATCGAAAAACCGGCTCCAAGCGGGGTCATGTTCGCAGCCGAAATCCGGATCGAAGGCTTAAAAGTCCTTGCCGCCAATCATGTCAAAGAAGGCATCAAAGCTTGTGTCGAATACACAGGAAAACAGAACCCTTGGGCCAGCGAAAAACGGACTCCCGAGATTATGAAAATTCTTCTCACTTATGGTTCACACGCCAAGGAAATCATCCCGGATCTTGAAGTAATAGCGACTCGGTTCGACGGCGGAGAGCCCAACTTCCCAGGACGACTTAGCAAACAAAAGGCCGCCATCTTAAGGGAAACCATCGAGAAAATCAAAGCTTCGACAGAAGCGCCCAAACTCACCAGCATTCGCTAACATCCAACATTCATCACCATGCTACGCCACTCATTTTTCTTTCTTCTGACCTCGCTGCTTTCTCTTTCAGCCCACCCTGTCCCAGACAGCGCCAAATGGCTCACTTACTCGGGAGGAGAAGGCCCCGGCAAAGGAAAACACATTGTCCTAATTGCCGCCGATCAAGAATACCGCAGTGAGCAAGCTATGCCCATGATGGCCGGAATCCTTAGCAAGCATCATGGCTTTGATTGCACTGTTCTCTTTGGCGTAAACGAGAAAGGAATGGTTGACCCAACAATGCCGGTCTATCCGAAGAAAGGAAAAGAAGATGAATTCGAACAGCACAACATTCCCGGACTAGAACACCTAATGTCGGCCGACCTTGTAATCTTCTTCCACCGCCTACTCACTCTTCCAGAAGGCCAATTGAAGAAAATCGCCACATACCTCGACTCCGGAAAACCAGTCATCGCACTTCGCACCGCCAACCACGGGTTTCGAGGTCGCATTCCCTATTCCAAGGAAGGAAAGAACATCAATTTTGGTCGAGATATTCTCGGCGGATCTTTCATGGGCCATCATGGAGGCTGGCACCGGGAAGCGACCCGCGGAACGATCGTTAAAGAACTCGCAGGCCACCCCATTGTTTCAGGAGTCCAAGATATCTGGGGGCCATCTGATGTTTATAGAACTTACAAGGAAGGAACCACCCTTCCAGAGGACTGCACTATCCTCGTCTGGGGACAGCCACTCACAGGCCTTTCTCCAGAAGACAAACCGAACATCAAAAAAGAAGCACTCCCGGTCGCTTGGTTCAAAACATGGAGCACGAGTATGGGGACTAAAGCTCGTGTCTTCAACACAACCATGGGAAGCGCCCGTGATCTACAGAGTGCCGGATTAAGAAGACTCATCATCAACGCCTCCTACTGGGGAATGGGACTGGAAGACAAAATCACTCCGAACCGCAGCGTGGCATATACCAGAAAATACGAACCCCGACCGAGCGGATTTAACTATGAAAAACTCGGCGTCCGTCCACAGCTTCCTTCGGATTTTCGATAAATCGTTGATCCCACAATCCCCCCAAAGTAATCGCCCCTTTTTTCCACCCAAAAAGGCAATTTCAAATCACTTAAAATGGCATCTAAACACAATGGTGCGCAAACCATCGAAAAATAAATATGAAGTTTCTAATTTTTCTTACTATCGTAACATTTTCCCTTAGTCATTTACCCCACGCAAAAGAACGGAAACCCAACATCCTTCTTTTGATGTCCGATGATCTAAACTCAGCGCTCAGCGGTTTCGGACATCCACAATGCAAAACTCCACGGCTTGACGCCCTGGCCAAGCGAGGCGTCCGCTTTGAGAATATGCACTGCCAATACCCGGTTTGCGGTTCCTCCCGCGCCTCATTGATGACCGGACTTTATCCCTATACTAATGGCATGCTGGGTAACGGAGGTAACCTCCGCGAAAATCTTCCCAATGTCGTGACGCTATCACAACTCTTCCGCAACAATGGCTACCACGCCGGCCGGGTTAGCAAGATTTACCACATGGGCATCCCCTTCGAAATCATTGCAGGAACAGCCGATCATGACGACGCTCCATCGTGGGACGAGACCGTCAACATCAAGGCCCCCGAACAGAAAGCCCCTGGCAAAAGAACAGAGTGGTCTCCAAAGGATAAAAGCTCCCAGACTTTTACCGGAGTTGAAGCTTCAACCGGCGATCTCGAACATGCTGACGGGATGGCGGCGGATGCCGCAATTGAATTCCTAAAACAAAATAAGGATAAGCCCTTTTTTCTAGGTTGTGGATTTGTCCGTCCCCACGTTCCTTTAGTTGCACCCTCTAAATATTTTGATCGCTACGATCGCGATGCCATGGTCTCCCCAGAGGTTCCCAAGGGAGATCTTGATGATGTCCCCAAGATTATTCGAAACTATAAATCCATAGATCGCTACGGCGTGACTCCCGAATTACACAAAGGATTACTAGAAGCCTATTACGCCAGTATTTCCTATATGGATGAACAGGTCGGTCGGGTGTTAGAAACTCTTGACGAATTAGGATTGCGAGAAAACACCATCGTGATTTTTTCCAGTGATCACGGATATCTCTTAGGGCATCATCACAAGTTTCAAAAGCAGCACCTATTCGAAGAATCAACCCGTGTTCCGTTTATCCTCAGCGTTCCATGGATTACGAAATCGCATGGACACGCTAGCAATAAAATCGCCGAACTTGTTGACCTTTACCCGACTCTAGCAGAACTCGCTGGATTAACTCCACCTACAAATCTTCAGGGCCAGAGCCTCTTGCCCCTCCTCAAGAATCCCACAACGAAGGAATGGGCTAAAGATCTCGCATTCTCGATCAGTCGAAGTGGCGGAGAATCCATTCGCACATCTGAATGGCGCTTCACTCATTGGGGATTTGGAGCAAAAGGGGAGGAGCTTTACGATCTAAAAAATGATCCAAACGAATTCACCAATCTTGCAAAAGACCCGAATTATACCGATCGCTTAAATCAACTCAAAGCGCGCCTAAAAACAAAGAGAAAAGAGGCTGGATACGATGCCAACCGATATAAATAGGCTTAGCTTACTCCCTCCTGCTTCGAATGGCCTAAGGAAAACTAATCACCCTTTTCTCCCAGTCGAAAGAGAGCCTTTCGCATCGCCATTGTCTTCCTGGTCAGTGCTCTACGCTTGGGATGAGTCTCGCGGGACCAGCCCAAAAAAGCGATTTCCTAGCAATCGTGTTGATCTCGCCCCCGTAGCAGTCGTCAAAACTGAGGTGAATACTTTGAGTCGTGTCATTATTTCGCTTTGTTTTCTTTGCTCTATTTCGCCCATCCAGGAACTTTGCCATCGCCGGTGGCTTCTCCGCCCTGGACGATCCATGAGAGGTTGAAACGGGCGACTTTGGCTCCGCCGGCCTCAGGCATGAAATAGATCCAGCCCTCGCTCGGCGTGCCGGGGCGGCCAACGTTCATCGACGAGTAACCGCTCGCCCCAGGGTTGGCAAGACGCTTCACCGGCCAGGTCACGCCGCCGTCAAAGCTCGCCCAAACCGTCCCTTGCTCACGGCTCGGTTTGGGTGTGTCGAGATTGCTGAAGATGAGGATGTCCTTGCCGACGACGGGTAAGCGCGTCAGCCCCCCCATGCAGCCGTAGGAGCGGTTCTGCTGGCCGTCGGGGAGGGCTTCGATGATGCGGAAGTCGGTCCAGGTCGCGCCGGAGTCCACGCTGCGCGCCTCGCGGCGGCGGTTGAATTTCGGGCGCTTGTCCCAGTGCACGCGTGAGTTGTAGTAGAGGGTGCCGTCGGAGAGTTCGACGATGCAAGCCTCACCGGTGCCCATCTCGGGGAAAGGCTCGCTCGCCTGCCAGCTCTGGCCGCCATCATCGCTGAAAATCGAGTTGGTGTAGTGCGTCGGCCACTCGTTGCGGTCGTTGCGTTTCCCATACCAGCGCGAGGGCCGCACCAGCCTGCCTTTCTTGTCGCCGTGGCGAAGGGTGATGCCGTGGTCGTTCATATGCATCGATGGCACGTGACCCTCGCTGTCGGGCTTGATCACGGTGTCACTCTGCGCGGCCCAGGTCTTTCCGTGATCCTTGCTGCGGTAGACCGTCAGCGTCGCCGGCGGATGGTGTTGCTCGATGAACGCCAGGATGTCTCCGGTGCCCTCGTCGACGGTCACCCCCCCACCCATGAAGCCAGACTTGGCGATGACGACCGCCTCGTCCCAGGTCTTGCCCCCATTTTCGCTGCGCTTCAGGCTGACCCCGTCCTTACCAAATACCGCAAGGACTGTGCCGTCAGTGGCAACCGCTAGATTGGGGAAACGGCCACCTCTGAAGACTTGCTGAATCTCGAATTCCGGATCGCCCAGGAAAGACTTGAGCGCACCTTCAAATTTGTCCGAGGCGATGGCTGGAGCACAGAGTGCGACGGAGAGTAATAAGCTTGTTTTTTTCATATTTATTGGAGTTCTTTGTTCATTTTTTCAGATCTCTATTTTCTCATCATCTCTTTGAGTATGGGAGCGATTACCTCGGCCCAGATTTCGTGACCTTTTTTACTCGAGTGCGTCAAGCGGCTTCAGAGACGACCAATTTCTAGGACACTTCGGAATAACTACTGCCTCTTAATTACGATTATTTCCTTAGCACCTCGATCTCACAATTCGGTAGCGCTTTTTTAAAGGATCCGACGCCTGTTTTTGTAATTTTGGTTTCACAAAGGTTCAGTCGTTTTAAGCTTTTTAGCGACTTCAAATGCTCTAGGCCTTCGTCGGTCAGGGGGTTTCTTTCGATTTGCAGCTCCGTCAGCTTCGTGAGTTTCTTAATCTCGGGTGGGAGCGTGGTGAGCTGGTTACCCTCGAGATACAACCACGTCAGGTTCGTGAGCTTTCCAATCTCAGGCGGAAGCATGGTGAATTGGTTTTCTCCGAGCTTCAGAAATACCAGCTTCGTAAGGTTCCCAATCTCGGACGGGAGCGCGGTAAAATGGATACCACGGAGGGATAACCCCGTTAGATTCGTGAGCTGTCCAATCTCGGGCGGGAGCGTCGAGAGTTGGTTACCTTCAAGATATAACCATATTAAGTTCGTGAGATGTCCAATCTCAGGCGGAAGTTTGGTGAATTGGTTTTCTCCGAGCCCCAGATGCGTTAGCTTCGTGAGTTTCCCAATCACGGGTGGAAATGTGATAAATTGGTTATCATGAAGAGACAACCCGGCCAGTTTCGTGAGCTGTGCAAGCTCAGGCGGGAGCGTCGGAAGTTGGTTGCTCCAAAGACTCAAATTTGTCAGTTTCGTGAGCTGGCCGATCTCGGGCGGGAGCGTCGAGAGTTGGTTGTCCCAGAGCCTTAAATGCGTCAGATTCGTGAGTTTCCCAATCTCGGGCGGGAGCGTCGAGAGACCATTCCCATTGAAGCTCAACTGCGTTAGCGTTGTAAGTTGTCCAATCTTGGGAGGAAGCGTGGTGAGTTGGTTTTCTCCGAGGTCCAGATGCTTCAGACTTGTGAGCTCAAAAATCTCGGGCGGGACCGTGGTGAATTGGTTGCGCTTGAGTCCCAGATACGCCAGCTTCTTGAGCTGACAAATCTCGGGCGGAAGCGCAGTGAGCTGGTTGTCATGGAGGGTCAAACCGGTCAGGTTTGTGAGCTGTCCAATCTCAGGGGGGAGTGCGCGGAGGCCGCTGAGGACCAGTAATTTATTCCCACGCTCAACGCATTCGCTCATCTTTTTAAGAGCACGTTTGACTTCGGGGTCTTCGGTTGTTGAAGCCGCCTCATCCAGTGTCGCGAGAACCGCTGTTCGGTCATATTCGACTGGCTTATCCTCGGCCTTGCTGAACTCGCAAGCCAAAGTCAAAAGCACAAAAGCAAGCAATACGGAGTAAGACGTTCGAACCATGATTTTTTCTCTGTAAAACATACGGCGTCTCCGAGGTCTCTTCCTATTTCTCGGCAGCAACGATGACTCGTAAGCCGTAATTGTAACGGACCGTCGTGGGACTTGTCCAACTGTTGCGTTGTGCGGACCGGGACACGGTGGGAACGCTGTGAAACGCCCCACTGCGCAGAGATGGCTTGTCGGTTTTCGTGGTATTCTCCGGATCAACACTCGGTGACCTGCTGTAAAAGTCCTTGTCATACCAGTCACGGCAGAATTCCCAGACGTTACCGTGCATATCATACAATCCCCAGGGGTTGGGCTTCAGTTGGCCAACCCGGTGGGCGTAGTCCTCCTTCTGCCCCGCGTTTTTTCCGCCATACCAGCCGTAGTCGATGAGTTTCGAAAGGTCATCTCCAAAGGAAAAAGCCGTGGTAGTTCCAGCACGACAGGCGTACTCCCATTGCGCCTCGGTCGGGAGCGATACGGTCCTGCCAGTTTTCTTAGAAAGCTTGCGGCAGAACTCGATCGCATCATAAGAGTCCACAAAGGCAACAGGATAGTCATCGAAGCCTTCTGGTCTCGGCTGCAGACGCATGTATCCCAAGGCCCGCTCTGCCTTCCATGGTTCAGTCCCCATCACAGCCTTCCACTGAGCCTGCGTTACCTCGTAGATGCCCATGTAGAAGGGCTTGCTGATCGTTACCTCATGGACAGGATACTCATCGATCAGGTTCCTCTCGAAGCCCCCGAACTTCTTGACCGTTTCCGCCGGAGTGTGATGGTTGCCCATCATAAACTTACCAGCTGGAATGAGCACGAGCTTCATCGACACCCCCTTACCAAGGTCCAGCGAGAGCGCCCCCACGATCGCCGTGTCCCCAGACACTTCGTTCGAAGGCTCGCCCTTTCCTATATTCTGCCCAAACGCAACCGTCACCAAGGCTACCTGCGCAGCGGTTAGAAGGATTGCCATGAGCAAGACAGCCGAAAACGGTTTCAAACTTGGAATATATGGGTGAATCATAACTGGTTCCTTTAAAGTGGACGATACGGGACTTAAATTATCGTTTTGTGAATGATTCGTCGGCAACGATACTAACAATCAAATCACGCAACTGATAATTGTTATTCTTTGACGCTTTCAAAAGGCGATGAATCACTTCAGCGTCTGAATAATTGATCTTTCTTCCCATGGCATATTCCGAAAGCTTTGTGAGCAAGTTCCTGGCAATTTTATCTTGGTCCTCCAGCATCAGATTTTTTAAGCCTTCAATGCCCACGATAGGGCGCCCGTCTCGGTGAGAAGTGGAAGCATCGACCTTTGTGGTGGGTTCAAATTTTCTCGAAATTTTCTCGGTCTTCTTCGTTTTTCCTTCAGCGGTGACCTCGATCGTTGTCTTGGTTACAACAAATTTCTGATAATTTTCGCGATAACGGCCCAAAACATCAAAATTTTCCATGGCCAAACCAAAGGGGTCCATCTTGCTATGGCAGGAAGCGCATTGCGGATTGTTACGATGTTCATTGATCGTGTCTTTGATGGTGAAGGTTTCCGTAGGTGGTTTCAGGGCTCCTACTTCAAGATTAGCAGGAAGTTTTAACTCCAAACCGTAAATATTTTTAGCCAACCAGGCACCCCGATAGAACGGGTTGGTGAATTCCCCATTGGTGTTCATCATCAAAATACCAGCTTGCGTCATCAGACCACCTCGCCGGGACTCTTTATCAAGTATGACTTTTCGGAACACCTCTCCTCGCCGCTTCTTCTCATCGTTCGTTATGAGCTTCGAGTCTTTTTGGTTTACTATATCTGACAGTTCCGCTTCTTCAGGAATAGTCACCTTATAGATCTGATTAAGGGGTTGATTGATCACGACAAAATCAGATTCAATAAAATTGAGAAGGCTTAGATTCTCATTCAAAATCACCTTGAAAAACTCAATACTTTCTTGCCTCATGAAGGGCCGAATACCTGCAAATCCTTTAAAGGTATATTTGAGGATCTCAGCTTGGGGATTAACGACGTCTATTTTATGAAGTTCGAGCCACTGCTCGGTGAAGTCAGTAACAAAACGCTGCGATCTAGGGTCTTTCAGCATCCTCAAGGCTTCCGCAAAACGAACGCTTGGATCCTTTAACTTCCCTTCGGTAGCCAACTTGATTAAACGGTCGTCGGGCAGTGTATTCCACAAAAAGTAAGACAACCTAGAGGCAATCGCATACTCATTGAGATCGAGAGAATCACCTTCCTCCTTATACAAAAAATTGGGTGAGCAGAGCATGATCGTCAATGCCGACTGCACGGCATCGAGGACGTTTCTATTCGTTTCATATCGCTTCTTTGCGACATCGAAAAATCGCTTCAACTCACTGTCAATCACCGGCCGGCGAAAGAGTTTAATGGCCAACTTTCTAATGAATTGTTGATACTGCTTATGAGGATCCTGGCCCTTGAAGTCTTCATAGTAGGTGTTGTAAAACTCGTTTTTTGGAGGCCAGCTTTCATAGTAGGGACCGGTCACATCAGCCGAAATAAAGTGCAATAACGCCTTTGGCATTTTGGAGAACGCCTTGTCTGCCGGCAATGGGGGGATCGGCTTGAGTTTACTGAGATCCCTGGGCAATGGATAAAAATAGTTGTAACTATAAAGAACCGCATTCTGTCCTGGCTCCAAATAGATCCTTACTTTGTCACTTAATAAAAAATCCTGACTGCTGAGTGCTTTTTTGCTGAGTTTAGGATCTATATTAGTTGTGATTCTCAAACGTTCATTTTCTTTACCCAGGTCAACCTTGAAATATAAATCCCGTTCCCTAAGAAAAGCGCCAGTAACGGTTGGATCAATAAACGTAAAATGTCCATTGACCTTCACATCGTAGTAGCCTGGCACGGTGTCACCATACTTTAATCCAAACCCACGGGATGCATCATTGTAACGATACCCTTCGGTTGTCATACCATCATTAGAAAATTCATAAGACGCAACTCCATCGCTACCTAATCTGCGCCCTAGACCGTTATCATAACTATGATTGGTTGTGGAAGGCTCGGGGATACCTCCCACGACCTTTCCTGCTATTTCAGAGGCAACTCGAAAATAGCTATCCATCGCATAGGGTGACATCACCAGTTTATCGCCTTCATTGTCAAAGCCATCCCTAGTGTTATCGACAGGCAAATGGTTTTTGACTTCTAAGTCCGTGAAAAAAGCATCATTGATCGTGTTCTCATATTCTACGCGATTCAAACGTGTGAGCACGCCGGGCAACTTTTTTTTGATTGAGAAATACTGTTGGGCCAAAAGCTTCTCAACCGCTTCCAACTCTTCCGCCGAGGGCTGCTTCTTGGCCTTCTTGGGCGGCATTTCCTTTTCTCTCAACACCGTCAAGAGCTCATTGAGGAGTTCGTGATTGGCCCAATCTTTGCCATTAAACGTTTCAAAATTAAAATCGCCCTTACTCTTTTCATTGCTATGACAGCTCACACAATAAGCGGTTAAGAAAGCTCTGCTTCGTTCGAGCTCCGCAAGGTGTTTTTCAGCGCCGCCAGAAGTAGCACTCCCTAAAGCCACGACTACCAAAAACACGAGAAGAGAACAGAACCTCATAGAGGCCATCTTTTTGCAGACGATCGACAGATAAGAACTCACCCGCCGAAGAATTCTGGAGAATCCCACTACGTCAGTTATTGTTAGGCTGCTTCTACAACTTCGCACTTTCACTACTGGTAGCAAAGCTGTCAATTTCGACCCCAAGATGCTGCAAGGCTGCGAGGTAGACGTTATTCCGGTTGTCTGTGCCGTTAAACTTAATGTGCTTACCATGCTCAAAGCCACCGCCAGCGACAATCACGGGATTGTTCTTCATACCGTGAGGGCCTTCTTCTTTACTAATACTCAGGGAACTAGTGATCAAACAAACCGTCTGGTCCAGTAATGTTCCACCCACTTTCGTCTTGGTTGATTTAAGTTTTTCCAAGAAACGAGCCGTCTGCATCATGTAGCCTTGGTCAGCCTCGATATTTTTTAGTAGACCCTCTTTGGTCGCGACTTGGTGAGAATCAGTATGATGACCAAGCCAATTCCATTCTGAATATACGTTGGCCACGCGGGTGACGTCATATTTGAATGCCAAAAAGAGCAAATCCAAATAAGTTGAACGTTGATTGAAGTGCGGGCACACTAAAATCTTCTGCGAATAGTCACTGAGGCCATCCGTTTTGAACTTTACGTTTTCAGGGAATGGTACTTCTACGTGCTTTTGATTCAGCCAACGTTCAGATCGTTGAATGGACTTTTCAGATTCGCGCAAACTAGAAAAGTATTCATCTAATTTGTCACGATCTTCCCGAGAAACTTTATTCATCATGCTCTTGGCATCATCTCTACTGGCATCCAACATCGATTTTTTGAGCGCCAGCAACTCGGCACGTTTCGTCTTGTCGACCTTACCAAATATGGTTTGGAACAAAATCTGGACGTCCGCGATTGGAGAAACGGGCAATCCACCTTTCCAGGAGATGCCATAGGAATTCCTCTGTTCAACGACCAAATTTCTAATGCGCGTATCATTGCCAATATGAGAAGCGGCGACCTCATCAACCGAATCTTTAATCAACTGGGGATTTGCGTGGTCCGCGTATTCCGCAAAAGCGTACATCGTGCTTTCGTGATTCCCGTAATTCCTTAAATTCGTACAGAGAGTCAAATCATCCTTTAAGTTTTCCAGCGGCTTGAAAGTTGAAGAGCTCTGATAACCCCTACCCGTCGATGTCGGAAAGTTGTCAGAGCACATGCCATTACCGATATTCATGCAGAACAATCGATTCGCGTTCACGGCATCATGGCCCTTCGCTTCTTGCCCGAAGCTTTCCAATGCCGGCAAGGTCAATAAGCAACCTGCTGACTTCAACACATCTCGCCTATTCATATGGATACGTTTCTCTCCTTGGCTCGTTTTCATACTTTATGACTCCCATTATCAAACAATTTGGACAATTTGGACATACAATTTGTGAAAAAAACAGAGTATTAAATTCCGGATGCTTCAAACAGCCCCGTTACTGTTCATAATCGGTTTTATAATAAACCGAAATTATCATCGATTTACTAAAATCACTTTAGCTTCTTAGGCGTAACAACTCTATGTGAATCACGCATTATTTGTGTAACATTATGCCAAACCCATTACTTCCGCGTGTCTTTTCAGACACGGCCACGGCTAACTCGCTTACGCCGGGCGAGATGTGGCAGAAGAAAGAGGTGGACTCCAGTGATCAGCAAGGCGGCGAGCACGATACCAGCGGGCAGGAAGACCCAAAGCTTGAAATGTTCGTTGAAGTAGGACCCGTCATGAATGCTCTCGATCAGATCGGAACGACGGAAAGCCACGTGCAGAATCTGGGCCGTCTCGGTATCGATCTGGACCTCATAGCGGTTCTTGCACCGCACTTTAACCACGCCCTTGCTGGGCCTTACGTCCAATCGGTCAACATCTTCCCAAGACTCAATCTCTGCCTCTGGGACGGTTTTCACTACCTCGAGAATGCGGTCAAATCCGATTGCAGGTTCTGTCCCGGCACCGCTCTGGGTCGGCGGCTGGACGTAAGGTGACACCTTCTTTAATTGCAGGACTATACCGGAGAAGATAATGATCGTGATTGGCAGCAGCGCGATGATGGATCCCCACCGATGCAACACGCGACTTAGCTTGAAGAGCTTCATGCTGAGGGCTACTTCGCCACCTCCTGCTTGATCTTCTGAATCTCCTTTGCATGGAGAACAAAAGCGCTTCGACCATGAGTGCCCGCGACAAGGTCGCCGGTCCCCGTATGGAGTGCTAGATCATGCACCGCACAGGTCGGCAATGTCTTACAGAGCGAGTGCCAGGTCTTCCCCTTGTCAATGGAACAATAGGCCCCCAACTCGGTCCCGACATACAGGATATCCTGATCGCTCGGGTCTTCACGTATCACGTTGATCGATTCCGAGGGCATGTTGTTGACGATTGACTTCCACGTCTCCCCGAAGTCGGTCGACATATACAGATAGGCCTCAAAATCGTCCTCACGGTATCCCGTGAATGAAACAAACGCGGTCCCCTCATCATACTTCGATGCGACCACGCGACTGACCCATTTGTTCGGTAGGCCCTTGTTGATCTTTGTCCAAGTAGCCCCGTCGTCCTTCGTCACATGCAGCTGCCCGTCATCTGTTCCAGCATAGAGCAGGCCCTTCTTCAGCGCGGATTCGGAGATGTCGGTGATTGTTCCGAAGGGAACGTCTCCTTTCCTTTCCGGGCCCATATTGTCTGACAGGTCGGGGCTGATGCATTTCCAACTGTCGCCGCGGTTCTCGCTCTTGAAAAGCATGTTGGCACCAGCGTAGAGAGTCTTAGAGTCGTAATGCGATAGGATGAAGGGAGTCATCCAATTAAACCGTAATTTCTTCCCCTCCGGTGCTGGGCCAGGTCGGATGCCACGACTTTTACCTGTCTTCAGATCTCTTCGCGCCATCGAGCCAAACATGCCCTCAAGATACATCGTATCAAGATCGTTTGGATCAATAAGGGTCACGTAGTTGTCACCGCCGTGGTCCCAATCCCAGTGCTCCTCGCCAAGGACCATCGGCTTCGCTTCGCCACCTAGTATACCATTATCTTGGGTGCCACCCCATATTTTATACGGTTCACGCGCGTCCACCGAGATGGCGTAGAATTCCGCGATGGGTAGCGTATTGACATGGAGCCAAGTTTTGGCCCGATCGTGCGAGAGATAGAGCCCGCCATCGGTAGCCAGCATAATGCGATCCGAGTCATCAGGATCAATGAACATGTCGTGATTGTCGCAATGGGGAGTGTTGCGCCGAGCTTTATACGAAAGCATGGGAACGGTCCGCTCGGAGATAATAGACTGGGTCTTACCTGCATCGGGGGAATAGAGAAGGTTGAAACCCACGATAAAGATCTCGTTTTCGTTGTCTGGCATAACCCTGATGAGGCAGAAATCATAACCAATTCCGGTTTTTACATTACCCTCATGGGTTTTGCGCCAGCTTTCACCCTTGTTGTCAGATCGATAGACTTCGCCCCCAACGCCTCGGTGGTCGCAGATGACGTAAAGAACATTCGGATTGGAGGGCGCGATCGTGATCCCCATTCTGCCAACCTTCTCACCGGTGGGTAGCCCTTTAGTCAAAAGTTTCCACGTCTCGCCCGCGTCAGTGGACTTGTAAATTCCGCTGCCAGGACCAGCGACGACATTATTCCAGGCCTTCCTATCGCGCTCCCAAGCAACGGCGTACAGGGTCTTATTATCGAACGGGTCAATGGCAACTTCCACCACTCCAACCTTCTCGGAAATAAAGAGGACCTTCTTCCACGTCTTGCCACCGTCGGTAGTTTTGAAAACGCCGCGCTGCTTGTTGTAGGTGTATTGATGACCGAGAGCAGCAACATACACGACATCATCATCCTTAGGATCGATGATGACGCGGCCGATGTGGTGAGTATCGTTGAGTCCCATGTTCTGCCATGTGCCCCCCGCGTCGGTAGATTTAAAGACACCCGTCCCGGCAAAAGAACTACGCGCCATGTGCGGTTCACCGGTGCCGACCCAGACCAAGTTCGGATTTTTATCAGATACCGTGACGACCGAAATAGAGGAAGTCGACTCGTTCTCAAAGATCGGTTTCCAAGTCGTGCCATTGTTAATGGATTTCCATAGATTACCCGACCCGGATCCACAGTAGAGGGTCGACTTACGCTTCTTAACCGACCAAACGCTCTCGATCTTTCCACCTTGGATCCTGGGACCAACAGCCGTCCATTCGACATCCTTAAATATTGACGATTCCCTCAGTTTTACATGTTGATCCCAGGCCTTCATTCGCACTTCAGGCGGCGTAGCAGGACCAACCTCAACTTCGGTCGAAAGACATGGTGATACAATCATTGAAGCCTTGAGGAGGCAGATACTTAAAGGGCTGATTCTATTGGTCATAAGGCTGAAGACATCCTACCGGTATAGTTAGGGGTATACCGCTGCGTCGGTGATTAGTGTTTCAGGTAAGTTTGTTCTATTTCCTAGCTGTATGGATAGAATTCATTTTCCATAAGCTGGTTAATTTTTGCCTAACTTCAGATCGTTGCTACGCGCGTCCTTCTCTTTCATTTCGCATAACGAAGAAACGCAAGACCTACTTTTGGATGAAAACGAGAATGGGACTCCCAGCAGATCATTTTTTAGAGGATTTGGTCTTTCGTTGCATTTCTTTCCTGGCCTTTTCGGCTTCAATCCGCTCGTAGGCCTCGATCACCGCAGGCGGCCAGCGAAACTCGGGCGCATCGTCCGGATTGAAGCCACTCAAATGCGGTTGGTTTAGCCGTTGCTCCACGGGCACATAAACCCATTTGTTTTGTCGAAACGTGCTATCAAGTAATTCGGCAAATTCCGGACAGTGTGTTCTCAACAATTTGCGGGTAGTCAGATGGCAGACAATCTCTCCTTGGGTCCCGATTACTGTGAACGAATCCGACCCTCTGCCAGTCTTCGGCTTCTTCCTTCCGTTGCACTCGAACCAGGTCTGAACCCCCTCGGCCCAGAACTCGGCGAAGCCACCATCGATCGCGTATCCACCGAAACCGCCACTTTGCTTCGCTTCGTCGTATAGCTCCCGAAGTCGCACGTTGAACTCTTCGCCAAGGACACCGTGAATTCCATGGGCAAATTCGTGAATGAAAATATTTTCACCCTTATAAGGATCTCCCTTGAGGTTCAGCAAGTTTTCTTCGGCACAACTGACTGGCCTGGACCCTAGGCCTCGAGCGCGATAGGCCCACCAAAGCGACATGTTTCGGCAGTCGGGCAAGTCAGTCTGCAGCTCGCAGTAAGCCATCACAGCCACGAACATCTTTCGCTTCTCGCAAAGGTCTCTTAGCAAGTCAGGCCGATTGGCGAGCATCTTCTTGGCCAGATATCCAGCTTCTCCCAGAGCGTACACGGAAACCTTCTCTGAACCTGCTACCACAAGTCCATCTGCGACAATGTGTTGTTTGTAAAACGGATCGAGCGTTTTTCGCAGTGCTTCGGGGCTATACGGATTCAATATCCTTGCCCAGAAATCGAACCGCTTGGGCGAAAGCTTCTTCAACTCCGCCAGGTGTTTGGGACCCGCGTCCAGACAGACCGCATACACCATAGCGAATTCTGCGATATCTTCATGACGCACCGTGTCACCATAGTCAGAGACGGAGATCTTATCTGCTTTAATAACCTCTTCCCACTTATCAAGCACCTCAGGATCTAACTCTCTAGCGACCTGCTCCAGCGTGTGTCCCGCTTCGTGAGCGATCACCAAGGCGTCGGCATGAGGAACCAAATTAATATACCCCTTTCCGCCATGCGCTCTTGCTCCTCCGAGGTCCGCATAGATCGCGACCCCGTCTTCTCCTTTGTCAGACACAGCCACGCACGCGCTCAGGTAGGAACTAGGAAGCTTCTCAAGACGTGCGACCAGTTGCTCGAGCTTGGCGCCGGTCGCATCTTCAATGGTCAACTTAAACTGATACTCTTTGGAGGTCGCGATCCACTGTTTACCGGCGACGCGACCGTTTCTCATCTGAACGGCCTCGGGTCCAGATACCACTTCTATTTTTGTCGTGCTGTGCTCCCCAAACTCCTCAAAGATCGGTTTAAAGTGCGATTTTAAATTGTCTTTTGCGCTAGCACCTGTCGCGATGACGAGCGCGAGAAGCACTTTCGTGAAATGTTTTATTGGCATGTGTTTGGTTTCCTTAGGTTAGCTGTATAGATCGAATTCATCTTTTATTTGTTGGTGCCAGGTATCTGCTGATGTCCAGCTCCCGCTTGCGCATGTCGGAGGACGAGCGCCCTGACCCTCATGGCTCCCATCGCGGTTCAACACCTAGCAGGTTGCGGACGAAGTAATCCTTTTGACGGCGTCTTCCGTAAGCGGAGCCAGCCGCGCCGTGACCGGCGCCGGGGATGATCAGCATGTCGAAATCGCGGTCGGCTTTGACCAGGGCGTCTACTACCTGCATGGTCGAGGCCGGGTCGACGTTGCGGTCCAACTCGCCCACGATCAGCAGCAGCTTTCCCTGAAGCTTATGGGCGTGGGTCACGTTGGAACTTTCGGCGTATTCCGGTCCCACGGGCCAACCCATCCAGGCTTCGTTCCACCAAATCTTATCCATGCGATTGTCGTGGCAACCGCAATCTGAAACGGCCACCTTGTAGAAATCTCCGTGTTTAAGCAGAGCTCCGGTCGAACTTTGCCCGCCGGCTGAACCGCCAAAAATTCCGACGCGGCTGAGGTTCATATAGGGGTATTTCTTCGCGGCCTCTTTGATCCAGAGAATGCGATCGGGGAAACCGGCGTCGCCGACGTTCTTCCAGCACACGTCGTGGAAGGCTTTACTGCGGTGAGAGGTGCCCATGCCGTCGATCTGCACCACGATGAATCCCAACTCGGCCCAGCGCTGGGCGCCGTGACAGGGCGAAAAGCTTTTTGGCACAAAGGAACCGTGGGGCCCCGCGTAGATCTTCTCAATGACCGGATACTTCTTGTTCGGATCGAAGGTCGAGGGGCGGAAAATCACCCCGTAGATGTCGGTCTTGCCGTCGCGACCCTTCGCTACGAAATGCTCAGGTCTTTGCCAGACGGTGGCTTCGAGTTCGCTGGCATCGGACTTCTCAAGTTGGCAAACCAACGAGCCATCGCTGACCCGACGCAACTCATTCACCGGCGGCATGTCCACGCGGGAATACGTGTCGACGATGAACTTACGGTCCGGCGAGTATTCGATCGAGTGCGTGCCGTCGCCGGCGGTCAATTTCACTAGACCTGTTCCGTCGAAGTTGATGCGACAGTAATGGATGTAATAAGGATCCTGCTCCGGATAAATCCCTCCGGCTTGGAACCAGATCTGACGCTTGGCGGTGTCCACTCGGTCGATTTTCCGCACGATCCATGGCCCCTTGGTGATTTGGTTCTTCAGCTTACCGCTGCCGAAATCAAATAAGTACAAATGGTTCCACCCGTCGCGTTCCGACATCCAGATCATCTCGTTGGAGGACTCCAAAAACTGGCGATGATTGTAGAAGGCATAATTGACAAAAGTCTTGCTCGTGTCGTCGATCAGAGCGGTGACTTTTCCGCTCTCGGCATTGATGGCCACGATCCTCACCGCGCCGTGTCCTCGTTGGTTGTAGTAGAATGTGAACCTACTGGAGTCCTTGTCCCAGCGATGCGAACCGATGCTCCATGGGTTGGCGAAAAGCGTCTCGTCGAGCGGGACCTCCTTCTTCCCGACGATGTCGAACAGATGCGGCATGGTCTGGGCAATCTGGTCACCCGGTTTGAGATAACTGTTCGAATGCAACTTCGGTTGCAACTGGTCCTTGGGCGAGGACTCGACGAAATGGACGATGTGCTCTTGGGCCTTCTTATGACGGAAACCAATCATTTTCCTCCGGTCGGGAGACCATCGAAAATTTCCTTGATAAGCATCGCCTTCCTTCCCGTCTGTCGTCAGGGCGATTTCCTTGCCGTCCCCACCGAAACGAAGCCATACATTATGGTCCTTGATAAAGGCCTCGACCTTCTTTTTGTCGGGCGATTGAGGGAACTGCATTTCGGGGTCGACCGGTTTCTCGTGCGACAAAGTTACTGCGGCCTCAGGTTGCGGGGATTGCGAGAAGAGCAACGTCGAAGACTCCTGCCGCGGAGCGGGGATTCCTCTGATGACCGACACCTTCTTGGCCCCGGGCGTATCTTCGCTGAGAGACTGATCCTTAAGATTGATTTTCCACGATTTGCCTACTGCTTTGAAGTAAACGGCCTCTCCCAGCAACCCCTTCTCATCGCCATCCATTTTCTTATATTCGATCGTGTCAAAGGGCAGCTTATGAGCCTCGAAGGCCTTGCCGGTTGCTTTCGCGAGATCCTTTGCCAACCGCTCGTGGTCGAAAGCCGCTTTTCGTTTGCCCACGGTTGCATCGACGAAAACGAAGCTCTTCCGGCCGTGTCCCAGATCATTGCGATACCAGAAGCACTTGTTACCTGTCAGCCAATGCGCTTGCACCTTTGTCCGAAACACTTTGCCACCGGTGATACCACCGATCTTGTCGAAACGTTCGTAGTCCGCCTTGGTTCCTTGAGCTTGAAGCTTTGTGGCTGTTGAAATTAGAACCAACGCCACGGCGGCCCCCAACCAGCAGTTTAACGTCGAGAGACTAAGTTTTGATATTTTCATTTTTGATCTTTGCTATTGGTCGCTTGTTCGGCCTCGATTTTCCAGCTTTAAACTAATTTCATGAAAAAAGTAATGGCTGCAGAAGAAGCTAAGGCTGCGGAAGACATGGCCTCGTTTTGGGCGGCGCTAGAGGGCTATAAAAACATCGGTGACGTAAATGATCTTGATCTAATGGTCCCAAAGCGGAATCCCTTGCCATCTTTTTGAATTACGATTCCTGATTGGGCTAAACCAACGAAATTCCACTTACAAATAAATTCCTTAGCTGCTAACCTTTTAAAACTATGGAAAATGTAATTTATGAATATGTTTTAGCTGCTGATGGGGTAGCCCCTGAGAACTTAATCCTCTCTTTTTGCTATGATGTTTTCAGCAGCTTCAAGATCCATGGCCAATGTAAGTGCAGTTGGATTATTCTGAATTAACAATCCAAGAGTGAATTAACCACCAAGTACGAGAAGCCTCGCTTTCTGATAGTTCGTTTTAAGTTGGTAGTTTGGGGTAGTATTTCTGTAAACTTTTGTAATGAAAGTTTTAATGACTCTCCTTCTTTTTGTTCTAGGCGTGAATGCTGCGAGTTTAGATGACCTGACTTACACCACTGCTGATGGAAAAGTAACCATTACCGATTGTGATGAGGCCGCTACAGGCGAGCTAGTGATTCCGCAAACTATTCGTGAAAATCCAGTCACCAGCATCAGGAATTTCGCCTTCTATAAATGCAGCAGACTCACCAGCATCACGATTCCTGATAGCGTTACCAGCGTCGGAGGATATGCCTTTTCCCGCTGCACCAGCCTAACGAACATTGCATTTCAAGGCGCTGCTCCTACCGTGGGTAGGGAAGCATTTACAGGCGTGGCGAATGGGGCTATCGCTATAGTGACCATTGAGGCTCTTAGCTCTTTTGGTGAGGTTGATAATCACTGGAATAGCCTACCCATACAGGTAAGAGATGGCACTACAAACCCCGCACCGTTGCCCGAGATAAGGACAGCCATCGAATTCTCTTTTGATGCAGTGAATGGCGTAAGCTACCGCATCGAATCCTCTAAAGATCTTATCAACTGGGAAATGATTGAAACTGCAATCATCGGTGAAGGAAGCCGAATTGATCGCTTTTACAGCACACGCAATCAGCCCAATCGTTACTTCCGTGTAAAGACGAACTAGGGAGTGGATGATTTTTTCGGGGATTAAAATAGTGCGAACAATCTAACGGCCTGAGTGAAAAGTGGCGGGGAATCGAGTAACCCCAACTCACTTCACTAATCAAGATCATGAATTCTGGTCAGTAGCCCAAAATCAAAAGATCTGTTTACCTCCCCCCGACGGCTAAAGATGCTTGTCTCATAACCCTAAAAGCCGCCCTTCTGTGAGACCGAGGGGCGGCTTTTTCGGGGCGACCAATTCTCGATTAATCAGAAACATGAAATTTACTCATTAGCCAAAAATCAAAACTTTATTAATAGTAACTCGATTAGATTGTTTATCAAATGTGTGCTGAGACCGCCTTCCTTCGGGAAGGCGGTTTCTTTTTTAAGGGAGCAAGTTTCCTTAGTTTTCGCGCAATAAAGGCGGTCTTTTGAGAGACTAATTTGCGAGACTAAATTCCCGCTCCCTCTTTAGCCCTTATAAAATGGAGCCGCTGGTCGGAATTGAACCGACGACCTATTCATTACGAGTGAATTGCTCTACCCCTGAGCTACAGCGGCTAAACTGCATTTTGATTATGGAG
>Ga0222717_10000381_pt1 | contig 38096 bp, 53 predicted proteins | sample C33_18DmetaG_FD_165053 | JGI IMG/M metagenome (GOLD analysis project Ga0222717, IMG submission 165053) | Estuarine water microbial communities from San Francisco Bay, California, United States - C33_18D | ecosystem: Environmental > Aquatic > Marine > Unclassified | place: USA: California... | reverse complement strand
CGTTCGGTGTAAATTTCATCGGGGCATCATGGTGGAACTCCCATAGCATCCCTGTGGATTTGAGTTTATTGAAGTCCTCTTCGGTGTAGTCACGCTCTGTTCCATCATTGAATCGCAGCGTAAGCACCGAACCAGCCGAAGCTGGACAACGACTATTCGCCGCCTCTCCGTTGCTAGGCTTCATCCCATTCCAGTCGCTTTCGATTTCGTTTTGAGTGTGTAGTGGATTATTCATAGTCGTGTCAGTTCTTAGCGTTCGCGTAACAATCTTTCATGCACAGTGTGGAATGCATCCTCGCTCGTAGTTAGTGGCTGTAATTAAAATCCAATCGTCATGGTTTGTTTCCCCGTCTTTTCTGGCTTTAACCATGCTTGGGCTATTTATGTATTCATCTAGTGTCCTGCCGTCTTTCACTCTCATGACTCCATCAGTCCCACATTTTAGATTGTAGTTATCCACAAAGCCAAACGAGCCTATCTTTAATCCCTCCGAAACACCCGACAGCTTGCCGCTTAGTTTGGTTTTTGTTTTATCTTTTTTCATATCGTTGGTTGTTTGTTACTCGTCGTCAAATGTGATTTTAGCGAGTGCCGTCTCGTTGTATCCTAGCGCTGATAGCGCGGGTAACAAAAGTTCGTTCAGTATTGTTTTGTATTCTGGTTCGTCTGTTTGTATTTCAATTGAAACGGTTTTAGCTGGTCTTGTTTTTAGCTGGGTAGTTTGTGTTTCTTGTAGTGTTATTTTCATATGTTTAGGTTTTTACGATATTTCACTATATGCTTTAGCCATTTTTGGGCTTTTTTTTCTAGATTTGATGCGCTGTCTTCTAAGATTTTTTTTATATTCTGATCTTCGGTTTCATTTGCGGCTTTTCTGATTAAATCTACTTCTTTTTTAAGGTCGCTTTTTTCCGATTGCGTGTCTTCTTTCAGTGTGCTGTATAGATTTTTTAAATCTTGCTTAACAGTTTTATTATATCTGTTCATTATAATGTGGAAGTTGTGGTTGCACATTAAATTAAGAGGATTTAGCTCTTGGAATTTATATTCGTCTTTTAGGCAGGTTCGCGCGGCTTTTCTTTCAGATTCTGAAGCTTCTAAGTAGAAGGCGAGGCCTGCTTTATGCTGGTTGCTGGCGTTATGACTATCCGCGTAGTCGACAGCTTCATCAAAAACGTCTACTGGATGATCTTTTTCTAGAAGTTCTTTTGTTTTAGGGCTTAGTGTTTTCCAGATGTCGGGGTGTCGATAGTCTAGCCATTCTTGTATTGTTTTGTGTTCGTTCATTTTGGTTCTTTTTTGCATTTGCATGAGTTTTTTCCAAACCCGCAATCTGGACACCATAATGGGGATGCTGAAAACTTTTTATGATCTACATCTTGGTTGGAAGTGCTAATGGGGAGGGTGTTCTTCCCTGTCCAATCACGTTGTTCGCTTCGCTTGGTGTATCGCTTTGTTCCGTTTCTTGGTAGTTTTGGCATAATCTTATTTGTCTTGTGGTAGTTTTGTTCTAAACTTTAAAAACTCTTTGTCTAGTATTACATTTAAGAACGCTCCTGTTGATCCTCCGTGTCTGTCTTTTTTTACAGATAAACCTATGTGTTTCTGGTAGTCCTCTGATTCCTTGTCGAGTATTTGAGCTATATTTACAGCTGCGTCTGCGTCTTCATTAATTGCCTCAGCATATTTATGGTTCCCGTCTCTGTTTAGTTGTGAGAGGAGAATGATACAAACATTTAGTTCTTTTGCTAGTGCTTGGAATGCGTGTGAACATGCTGCCATTTCTTGTTCTTTTGTTAATCCTTTCGGCCCCCTGATTAGTTGTATGTAGTCTACAGCTATGACTCTTACGTTATTTTTTTTGACGTGCTTTCTTATTAGGATGCATATGGTTGATAGCCTTGCTCCTGTTGGATCTTCAAAAAAGATTGGGGTTTCTTTTAGTTTTCTTGCACCTTCTCTGATTCTGCTTAGTTGGTTTTTGGTTATTCCTTCTTTTCCTTTTTTTCTGGCGTATTCGTGTGGGTCGTTAACAGCTTCTGCTTCAACTTCAGATGCTATTATCAGGTTTCGGTTTGCGATTCCCTCAGCTGGCATTTCTAGTGACAGCATTAGGGTTGGAACTCCTTTGTTTGCTATGTTGAATAATGACTGAATTGCCATTACTGTTTTTCCTGATGTAGGGAAACCTCCTACAATAAATATTTGTTTGGGGTGTAGTCCTTTGAATGTTTCGTCTATTTCATAGATTCCAGTTAGCCAGCCCATAATGGATTCTTTGTTTTGAACCCTCTCAGCAAATCTTTCTATTACTGCAACTACAATATCTTCCCTGCTTCTTGATGGTGATGCCGCTTCAGCTACTTCAGCCACCTTCTCCATTGGTATTCTTGTTTTTTCTATATACATCTCATCGTCAGACATGTCGTATGCTGACTCTAGCAGTTCTAGTGCTGCTTTAATGGCCTGTCTTCTTGCTGCGTATTGATGTAATTTTGTTAAGTGTGAGCTAAAGTTGGTTGATGTTGGCTGATAAGTAAATATCTCAGTAATTCCTGATGCTCCACCAACATTTGCTATTGTTTTTTCTTCTGTTAATTTTTGAACCAGAACAATAATATCTATTGGTCTTCTAAGCTTTTTGATTTCTTCATAAACTATTTGATGTGCTGGGTGAAAGAATAGGTTTTTGTTGATAGTTCCCTCTTCTGGCAAATCCTCATATTGGAATAGGCACGACAATACTGATTTTTCAATTGATGTGCTGTGTGGTGTGGGTTCTTTTTCCCACGGCATACTTTTGTGTGACATGATTTAAAGTCGTCTTTTTGTTCGGCGGGTGGTTGATCTTTGGCGTTATTTAAACTGGTTTGGTATTTTCTTTTCTACGCTTTTTGATTTTCTTGCATCTTTTCTGTTTAGCAGTCTTTCTAGTGTGTCTGGTTTTAGAAAGTAAGCTTTATCAGCAACCCAGTTTCTATCGTTGTCCCCGAGACAGAATGGGTCAGTGCTCATGGCTTCCATTCCTTCTTTCCAATTCTCTCTAAAGAATCGGCTTTTCATTCTCGTTCTGAATTTTTCTTTGATTGATGGAGAAATTGGTGCGTTTCTGCCTTTTATTGGCACGGGTAATTTCATCCACTGATCATTGAACTCTTCAACGTCACTTAGGGTGGCTCTGTTTGCCCCGTGCGCGGCTTCTACGGCTTCTTGGATGTCTTTCGGTGTTGTTTCACTAAAGTCCTCTTTAAAGGTCTTAGAAGCCTTTTTATTCTTATTTTTAAAGGCAAGAACTCTTAACTGTCCGTCCGTGAACTCACTTAGAAGCGATTCTATTATTTTGTTTTTAGCGGATAATAGCATTTCTTCGATACCCGCTTGATTTATTTTAAATTCAATATCTTTTCGTGAATTGTATTCATCTGCTATTTTATTTATGCGCTCACGAAGTATTTCATCAATCAATTTCATTGAAGTGTTTAGTGTAACTTAACGGTTCAACTTTTCTTTGAGATCCCTTATTTGTTCAATTTTCTCCCCAAGCTGTTCAAAAATGAAGTTCTGGAACGGTCTTGTCATGTCGCTTAGACCAGATTTAAGGTGGAAAAACTCTTCTAGAATGGTTACAGCCAACTCTCTCGGCCCTAATTTGAAGCATTTAGACTCAATGAAGATTTTTCCATCCTTAGCCAGTCCAAGTAAAGATGTGTTTTCAGATTTGAATTTAATCAACGGGAAGCCTTGTGTGTAATACCCTGCTGCCTCCAGCATTGAGTAGCAATCTTTAAGGATCATCTCTTCTTTTTTGGTGAGGTCTTCGGCTTGATCTTCTACCTTGGTGGGGTTTTTGGCTTGTAAAACGGAAATCAAATTTCTATTTTTCAACTTTCCCTTCTTGTTTAGTTCGTTTGCCACCTCAATAAATTCTTCTGACGCATTCCTGTCTACGGAAAACTCGGAGTAGCTAAGCTCTCCCTCAAACGTTTCTTCGCCTCTTTTTAGGATGCGGTTGAGAATCTTTTTGTCTCTGAGGGTTAAGATTACATCAGCCACGGAATCATCCCACTCAAATTGGTATTTAAGAGTCCTGTCCTCAGTGAGCTTGCAGTCTTTAGTGATGTTGTATTGAAACAGCATTTCTTGGTTTGACGCCCCTACTTTAACACCCTTGTAATACTTGTTGTTTTGGTTGTTTGTTTTTGGTGCGTGGATTTGACCTTTATCATTGCTCCATATTGGATCGCTATGGAAAAGAAAGTTTTCCCACCTATTGCTGTATTGTTCGTTCATCCTGTGGTCGTTTACAGAAATAACCGTTTGGTGATCAGCGTTGACTTCTCCACCAACTCCTACCTTTCCTCCTTCGTCAAGAGTGTTGCAATAAAGCTCTCTGAATGCTTGCTCAAGTGTCCATGTTTTTCCAAACTCAGTTGTGTAACCAAGTTCCTTCTCATTGCACAGGATGAGATTAATATCTTCACCTCGGAAACTCCTTTTTTCAGAGTAAAACTTGTATTCTTTCCCGTGGGTTTTGATGTTGAAATCAACGTTGTGCCTTAGCATAACTGCAATGGCGTATTTTAACCCTGATCCAAAGAATCCAATGGCTGAGTCGTCTCCTTTGACAGAAGCTCCCATTACAGAGAATGAGATAGGGTCTAGTTCTAGCTTGTTGACGAATGTTAGTGTGTTGTTCATGTTGTTGTTTTTTTGTTTTTTGTTTTTTAGTGATTTGTTTAGCAGCCCATACGGCGCTCTGATTCTTGTTCTTCTTGGTAGCTGTGCATTTCTGCGTAGTGTTCTTCTAGTTGTTGCTGATGTTTAAGCTCTGAGGGATAGGGGATTACTTTCTGTCCTGAACAGAGCCTGCATTTGATGTCATATCCTCCGTTCATGTATGTATTCCGTTCCTGTTCATCCCATTCATTCCATTCATCTGCTGAGAGGCCATGACTATCAATGGAGGGGTTGACATAGCTCCCGTCTCCTTGGCATGTGTGGCAAACATCAAATTCAAAAGGAATGCTTTTCTCTGTGAATAGTTCTCCGTCAGAAAAGATTCCTTTTTTTGGCTTTGCTGTTCGCTTCCTTTTGTCGATTGATGTCCACCAAATGTATTCGTGGCATGTGTCTCTGCTGTCCATAATGTTAATATCCGTCTCCGATGGTGATAATTGCTAAGCATCCACTATTGGAGACAGAATAAGGGATGCCGTTTTGGTTTAATGATTTACAGACGTTGCCAAATGCATCTGATTCAGCAGATTGACTTAGATCAAATTCTAAGGTTTTTGTTTTCACTTAAATGATGAAGATGTGATCTTCTTTGTAGTTGTTAACCTTTGTTATTAGCCCTGAAATCCATTTTTGTATTTTTGCTTCATTACTTTTAATTTTGACTGGTTTAAGTAGAAAAATACTTACTTTTTCCATGTAATTATTGTATTGATGGGCTGATATTTCTTCTTCTTGGGCTTTTACTAGGTATTCCATTATTTTAATTATTTCAGTTGCAGATTCTAGTTTCTTTATCTGATTGAATCGGTATCTAGTGACTTTTATTCTTCCGTCTTTTAGTTCTAATGGCTTGTTCATTGACTTTTTAGGTTGCTGTAAATTCTTTCACCCCTTCAAGGTAAGCTTTGTCTGAGGTGCTTCGTGGATGGTCTACTATACCCGCTTCAGCGTCTAGGTAACCAGTTTCATAGGCTAACATTTGTTCTTTGAATGAATCTTCAAAATGTAAATCATAGCATTTGTCGTCTCTTCCTTTGAACCATTCTTCAATGAGAGCAAGCTCCCATTTTGGTGGGTTATCTGTTATTTTTGCGTTGTAGCCTTGTTGATAGGCTTCTTTTGGTGTTGGTTCGTCCATGATATATTGTTTTTAGTTGTTTTCGGCGTTCTTTTCTTGTTCACACTCTTCCTGCTCGTTTATTAGCATTTGGCATTCAAGAATGAAGTCAGCGTTGCTTGTTTTATTAACGTCTCTTAGGGCTTCAAAATACCTGTCGTTTAATTTACAGAACATTGAGTGGATGTATCCTACGTATGCTTCTGCAACATAAAAAACATTGTTTTCCCATCTGACAGGTGGAAGCACTTCTAGCATTTCCCAATATCTTTCTTTGGTTATTTCCTCTGGTTTTTGATTGAAGGTGGTTTCATAATATAAATCTACTCGTTTTTTTAGCTCTTCAATTGTCATTACGTTTATACTGTCAATGCACACGGGCTCTAATGAGTAGTTTGTGAATCTACGATCATATAATTCCATTATGCTGTTTGCGTTGTTTTCTCCATAATATATCCATAAATCACTTTCGGGTGAGCTCCATTCCTTTAGTCCTGTAAGGGCTTTGAGCTCTTCTTTTTTTGTTCCCATGAATTTTTCATGTATGTAGGAAACAACTTCTTTTAGCCCTTTTCTTGTTATCTTTTGTAGGCTGTGAATCGTAGGTGTTTTTTCTTCATCTATATTGATGTATAGCTTTGTTTTACTGTAAATGGTTTTTTCTCTCCCTGTTATTTCAAGAATCTGCTTTTCTCCTTTTTCTCCAAAAAGAATTACGTTTCCTAGCTTTTCGTCAGCTTTTACTTTTTTTACGATTTCGTTGTTTTTCATATTTTTCAGTTTAGTTCACTTATTGCTTTGTCGAGTTGTTCTTGTGTTAGTTCTACGTGTTCTTCTTTTTCGTTTATTGATTCTATGATTTCTACTTCATCTTCATCATCTGGGGTTTCTTGCAGTCCATATACATCTTTCATTCCTTTCATTCCTTCAATCAAAATCGCTTTTATGTGTATAGCATTGTCGTCATCGTCAAATATTGTTGTTTCTACTTCTCTTGTGCTCATATGATATTTGTATCTTTGATTTAATCAGGTTTTTGATGAAAATGACCCCTCACCTATTTTACCAGATGAGGGGTCGCACTATTATCACAACATCCAACTTTTAGTTGAAATTATTTAAAATGGAATATCCTCTTTTTGGGGCTCAGTGATTTCACTTTGATTGCTTTTGGGGATGTCTCCAGTTTTGTTTCCTTCCACATGTGGGCATGTTCCATCAGCAAGGATTACTTTTTTCTGAATCCACTCTTTGAGTTTTGAAAAGGACTCTTCAGTGTGGTTTTCTGGGTTGTAACACACAAGCTCTTGTTCTGGTTCGATGGGATCTCCTTTATACTTGGAAATACCAGTCACGTTTGCATATGTTTTGTCTGCGTTCTGGTTTTTTCCTTTTGAGTGTCCAATCATCAATCGGCAGCTTTGACCAACTAAGTCGTCGGTGTCAAAACCTTCAAAGTCTTTTTCACCAAGCCATTGCTTGAGGTCTTTTACTAGGTTTGATTTTTCATTGAAGCTTACTGTGTATTCTTTTGAAATGGTTGCTGGCCCTTCAAATTTTTCACCCTCTTTGTTCTCCCATTCTCTTCGCTCTTTTGGGATTTCCCATAATAGGAGCATTTTGTTTAGGATCTTGGTTTCTCCGTTATACACGAATGTTTGCTTACCGATTCCGATTGAACCGATACACACTGCTTCGTGTAGGTCTTCTGATATTGGCTCAAATGATGAGCTTTTTTTGTTACTTTCTAGTTTCATGGTCTTGTTATTATTTCATGTTTGTTGTTTTGTTTTCTGTTCCTTTTTAGGATAGAGATTTTTTGTGTTTCTGGTGTTTCTTACTGTTTTTGATAACGAATGTTCGTTTTTTTTCGTTATTGATTCCTCTTTTGTTTTGTCTTGCTACTATGAGTCCGTCTCGTTCTTTGTAGAGTTTTTTAATAACAGACACAACGTTTTTTAAAGCTGTGCTTACTTCGTCTTCTGTGGCGTTTACAGTGGCTTTAAGGGTTATCATGTTTAGCTGGCAATGCTTGAGTATGATTTGCCCTTCTGACTGTTCTTGGAATCGAATAATACTTTTAAGTGAAAAGCCTAGTTCTTCTTGTATTTCATCTTCATGCACCCAGTCTTCTTTATTTAATATGTAACTGTAAAGTATCTTTTCTTCTTCTGTTGTTTCTTTGTTCATAATCGTTAATTCAATCTTGCCCAAGGGCGGGCGAAGCCTGCTTGGAGCGAAGCGACCTATTTAGCGTATCTGGGAAGAAAACAGTTTTCGAGTTTCCCTGTTTTTTTGTTTAGGTGTTGATCAATGCCATAAATGTCGTGTGCCAATTGGTCTAGAGGAGCTTTAAGCATTGCTTTTAAGTTTAGTGGGTTTTGTTTATTGACCTCGGACAGGTTCATGAATGTATCAAAAACATCGATGTTGTTATTGATGTCTTCTTTTGCCCGTTTTGCTATCTTTATTATCGTTTTGTTTTCGTTCATTGTTTTGTAGTGGTTTATTTGTATTTGCGAATTTCTGATTTTGGAACAAAGTAGTAATTTCCTCCCACATGGTATTTGTGAGATATTTCGCTCGGTTTTTTGCTTGTATCCTTTTTTGTTCTGATACCCATTGCATTTATTGCGCTATCATAGCTTTCTGATTCTTTGCAATAACCTGTCCCGCATGTTTTCCCGTGGAAAACTGTTATGTGTTTGCCTCTATAATCATGCATAATTGTGTGCACTTGAAAGCCCATCGCGCCCGCTCTTAGCGTCCAATATTGCTTAATTGTGACTTGATCGCCAAAATTAATTTCCTTATGGGGAATTTCTCCACATAGTTTTTTTACCTTGTCGTAGATTTGTGTGACTTGTTTGTGTTTCATTTTTTTCATTCTATCGTTATTGCACCGTAATTTTTCGACATTCTGGATTTAACTATGTTTTGCGGTGTAAATTGTAAGTCTCCAATTCGGAACGTGTCACCATTTACGTGTTCAAGCTCCCATCCCTCCATGGTTGTGTGCCCATCGTGGTTATGTTCAACTGTAACTTCTTTTCCTACGTATTTTTTTAGCTCTTTTGTTGTCATTGTTTTTTATTGTGTTCTTTTTATTTTTCTCACTACCCCCCCTCCCCCCGTAGGCTTGCTACAGTGGCGAGAAGGAGAACCCCCTTGATACTTTTGTTCTTTTTAGAGTCTCGTATCAAACAAGTGGATCGCTTTCGTGATGTCACTTGCCCTTGTCAGACTATAGAGAAGCGTTTTACTGTTGCACTTATTGAACAGCTGGAGGGTATAAAAAAACCCAACCAGATGAAAGTGTTTCGCGGCAGCTTTCTGGTTGGGTTTTAAGGAGCTTTAAGGCTCAAATTCCAAAGGTTTTGATTACCGCCGCGAAGTAGCTTTCGGGGGGAATTAATCATAGAATTAATTCTCGTTCAAGACCTTTCTTTAATTTTTTTGATTTTTCTTACAGCAGATTGCTTTTGATGGTGAGGATAGCTAGGTTCTCGGAACTCTTCTAGCCGTTTGATGATTGCGTATAATGTTCCGTCCGAATCATCCTTATTACTTTAGTCGTTAAATATGTCTGAGAAGCTTTTGATGGTGAGCTCTTTTTCTCTATTATAAGGGTTGGGGAAGTTTTGTTTTTCAATGCAGTCAATGTATTGGTCTAGAGCTTCAAATACTTCGTCTTCTCCTCTTTTGATGTCGTCTTCATGCATTGTCAGCAATCCGCATCCGTATGGATCTTCTGCATCACTTATCATGAACTTCCATTTTTGTCTCTCTTTGCCCGTAGCTTCTTTGTATAGCCACCTGTATAGTCCTGCCTGCCAGTGATACTTAAATTTCCTTATGATGCCTGAGAAGGCTCTAGGAGCGAATGCAGAGGTTCTTTTGAGGTCGACGATTGAATCACCCGACTCTCCGTTTTCATCGGGGATCATGTCAAACATTCCCTTTACAAGGAATCCTCTGTATTCAGCAATACACACGGCTTGTTTGCTTGAGTTTTCTACAATTTCATTGCATTTTTTATTGGCTTTGATTTTCTTCAATGCTTTTTTAGCATTAGCTACTTGGTTTTTTGTAATTACCTCTTTGTTTTTTGATCTTAAATCAAACTTTTCCCAATATTCTATAGATTCTTTAGCCTTATCTGATTTTTTCTCAGCATTGATTTGAGCTTGTGTTGGCCTTCTTGGGGCATCTTCTGGTTTTACGATAAATTCAGTCTCTATTAATTGAGGTGTGAGAAGCATACAATCCAGCAATGAACCCTCTGTCATTGATGCTGTTTTGATGAAGGGTGGGTTTGTGATCCACTTCTCTGGGTTTTCGCTGAACTTAGTCAGCATTGATTTGCTTGGGATGATATACTCTAGATCATCTTTTTTTGCGTTTTTTAATGCGAAGTATTTCCACGGAGTTATATTTTCGTAGATTCCTTTTTCTGCTTTTATTTCTATTTTTAGTTTCATTTGTTTGTTTTTGTGTAGTATTTTTTAGCTGTTGCTCTTCTTTTCTTGGCGTTGGTGATTGAATCTTCCATCACCCCCCATGTTTTTAATAGCTTTTTTTGTTTTTCTACTGGAAGTTTTGAGAATGATATTGCTTGTTTTTCAGCTTTTGCTTCTTCAATGCTTATTCCGTGACGTTCTGAGTAGGTTATTATTTTATGGCAGGGTTTGCAGAGGTATCTCATGTTGCTTATTTCACAAAACAGGCTATTGCAATATTCTGATATGTGTTGAATTTCTGTAAGTTTGTGGTTTTGCTTAATGTGATCTACTTCTAGTTCAGAAGCTTTAAACGTTTCTTTACAGTGTTCGCACAGACCTCCTTTTATAAGTTTGCCGTTTCTTCCTAAAGGGACTAGAGATAGGTTCTGTGAAGCGAACACTCTACGTGGAGGGTATTGCCTAGACCACATTCTTCTTAAACCGCTTCTTATGAAGCTCATAAATTGGCTTTTTGTAGCGAATCCTCTAAAATCATTATTGTTTTCTTTTTTCATGTGTGTTTATTAAATGTGCATGAAGACATTCAGATACAATGAAAAATTTGGTTTTTCTCGTCCTTTGGTTTTAGATGAGCAAGGTTACGAGATTGTCGCTACAAGCTTTAATCATTATGTCAAAGAAGTTTATAAGATTAGAAGTCGTGAAGGTGGGGACTTGAGGCCTAACTGGAAAGATCGCTTGGCAACATCTTTTTGTAACAAGCATCTTTTGGATGGATGTCACGAGACTGACATTTCTGTAAGAAAGATTTCTCTTGGCGATCTTCATCAGTTTTATACAGCAATGAAGAGATGGAAAAGAAACAAGGGCAGTCTTGTTACTTCTGCTGTTGCTGAAAAGAGAGCTTCTATTTGTTCTTCTTGTCCTAAGAATGTTCCTGTAGTTGGTTGTTTTGGCTGTTCTAATATTCTTCCTCAAATTTTAAAAATGACCAAGGGTGCTTCTACTTCTCGTGATTCTGAATTGAAGGGGTGCGCTGTGTGTGGTTGTGCTTTGCGCTCTCTTGTTCATATGCCTTTGAGCATTAAGGAGCACACAGCCAAATCTCTTAAGCACTATCCTGATTCGTGCTGGCAGAAGCTTGAGTTTGATTCTTGATTTCCCATTGGATCTCAATCAGGGAGTTTAATGCAGCCAGCTGTGCTTTTTGCAATTGTTCAATTGCCGCTATCTTTGAGTCGAGCAACATGGATTTTGCATCCATTTTTTCTGCTACCACCATTGTCCTGCGGACGTAGAATGGCAGAAGAAAGGTTACTACGAGGTATATGAGGGCTAATACAGACAGTATTAGTGCTAGTGCCATAGTTATTATTTCCATGATGTTTGTTTTTAATTGTTTGATTTATTAATTGATCCACCGATAGTGCAGGTTATGCCTGTTATAAATCCCCAGTCATACCATCCTCCGTTATTGTATGTCGCGTAGATGGCTGTGCTTTCAGAGAATAGGCTCACCACCCATGCAAATGGCAGTATGGCTCCGTGAAACAATCCATGTAGAAATCCTACCTGTTTCATTGAAGCTATTTGATCGGGGCTTACGCTGTCTGCACAACTGTTTAGTGACAGTAGTATTGCTGATGCAATAAGTAGCATCCATGTTTTTTTATTTTTCATTGTAGTTTAGTTGTTGATTGTTTTCATTTCATATTTCACACCGTCCACCTCTACAACTTTACCCTCGCAGGTCTTGGCTGATCGCGGTGTTCCCTTCTTGTAGCCGTCGCTGTTCTCGGAGTATGTCTCCTTACCTTCTGAGTCATACTCATTCTTATACCAGTAGCCTTGGATGTTCTCGTAGTATGTCTCATTGCCTTCTGAGTCATACTTTCTCTTCCAGCAGCAGCCGTTGCTGCTTTCTTCGAAGTATGTCACCTTGCCCGCTTCATTTTTAATCTTGATTGGGATGGTAAATTTCACTCCCATTTCTTTTAGTGTATCACTTAGTTTTTTCATTTTGTTTTTGGGTTGTAAGTTTTGCCTTCGTGTTTGCCGACGTGGTAGCCTACGTGGTCGCCTTCGTGGATGCCGTTGTGGTCGCCTCTGTGGTCACCGTAGTGGTCACCGTAGTGGCTGCCTACGTGGTCGCCTTCGTGGTTGCCGACGTGGTTACCCTCGTGTTTACCTTCGTGCTTGCCAATGTGGTTTCCGTAGTGGTCGCCCCAGTGGATGCCTTCGTGGATGCCGTAGTGGCTTCCTTTGTGTTTGCCGTAGTGGTCGCCGTAGTGGCTTCCTTTGTGGTCGCCGTGGTGGTTGCCGTAGTGGCTTCCTTTGTGGTCGCCGTGGTGGTTGCCTTCGTGGTCGCCCTCTTGGTCGCCGACGTGGTCGCCGATGTGGTGGCCTTCATGGTTGCCTACGTGGTAGCCTTCATGGTCGCCGACGTGGTCGCCGATGTGGTAGCCTTCATGGTCGCCGTAGTGGTTACCTTTGTGTTTGCCTTCGTGGTTGCCGACGTGGTCGCCTTCGTGGATGCCGTTGTGGTTGCCGTAGTGGCTTCCTTTGTGGTTGCCGTAGTGGTTTCCGACATGGTCGCCGTAGTGGTTTCCGTAGTGGTCGCCGTCGTGGATGCCTTCGCGGTTGCCGATGTGGTTGCCTATGTGGTTGCCTATCAGGTCAGTTTTCAACTTTGTTAAGACTAGCTTTCCGTCTTCGTCATATCCAAACGTCGCAACCTTTGATATTTCTTCCAGTGTTGGTATTTTCATCACTATACTAATCTGTTTCGTAAATCTTCTAGGTTTCTTAGATGCCCTGCCATGGCGATGTTTACATCTAGCAACTGCCCTATTAACGGGGTTTCCGCGATCGGGTCATCGCAAATTTCTGTAGGGGGTTCTGCTTGGCGTGTATATCTACTACACTTTTGTTTAATATGTTCGGTTACCACACGCATGTCCTCGCTTATTTGATTAAAATGTTCGAAGCACTCTGCTACTGGGTCGTCAGTAGCCGTGCATGCTTTTAGCTCTCCTGCTATTTCATCTATGTTGTTCATAATTGTTTATTTTTTTAGTTGTTGATTGTTTTCATTTCATACTTCACGCCGTCCACCTCTACAACTTTACCCTCGCAGGTCTTGGCTGATCGCGGTGTTCCCTTCTTGTAGCCGTCGCTGTTCTCGGAGTATGTCTCCTTACCTTCTGAGTCATACTCATTCTTATACCAGTAGCCTTGGATGTTCTCGTAGTATGTCTCATTGCCTTCTGAGTCATACTTTCTCTTCCAGCAGCAGCCGTTGCTGGTTTCGTGGTAGGTCTCATTGCCTTCTGAGTCATACTCATACTTGTGCCAGTAGCCGTCGCTGCTTTCTTCGAAGTATGTCACTTTGCTCGCTTCGTTTTCAATCTTGATTGGGAATGTAAATGCAATCCCTAGTTCCTTATATACTTCACTTAGTTTTTTCATTGATTTGCTAGTTTGTTTTTATATTTAATCTATTATAGTATTAAATTCTTCACTTAGCTTGATTAGCTCTTTTTTGTGCTCACCACTGGCGCCCCATGCCACGGCGGTGTCTAGATTGGAAATTAAAATATTCACTTCTCGTTTTGTTAATGTGATGTTATAGCTGTCTTTTGGAGCTTCTGTGAGCTTTGAGGCTAGGTTCCATGTTGTCCATGCACATGTCTGCGCTACATGTGCGGATCCCGAGCCGTTAAATAAACTAAGATATTCTTGGTGAGACTTCATGTCTTCAGGTGTAGCGAAGATCCCTACTTGTTTGATTTTAGTTGTTTTTTCCATTTGTTTGTTTTGTTATCTTTTCGTTAATTTCTTTTATTCTAGAGCGGGTTATGCTGGTATAGTTATCAATTCACCTACTCTGCTATTCAATGGCACATGGTTAATGATCATTTCTTTTAAGTGTTGAACATTATATTTTTTGTAACCATTTATTTCATGATCAATTGCATTTTTAGCTTGTGGCAATAGCTCGCTTTTTTCGTGATCATATCCATAGAAGCCATAACAACTATCTAATTGTTCCCCTTCATGGTTTTCAATATGATACCCATACACTTCTCCACTCGCTGCATCGCTAAAAGTTTTTACTTCATTTTCCAAATAACCTTTGATCTTTTGCACCCATGCGGGGGATATGTTTTTAATGCCATATTCTTCTCTTACTTTTTCTTTACTCACATAGATAAAACCGTTCATTCCACTATCCCAAGGGCAAGAAAAGCCGCTTGTATTATAGCAAACATTCCCATGTTCGTATCTATATACTGGCAACAATATGTATTTTTTTTCTAGGTTTTTTTGTGCCTTGTCATGGTCAATACTATACCCGCAATAATCTTGATCTTGTGCAATCCAAGGGCGTATTTCTTCATGTTCTAGCAGGTTTTCATATAGTTCATCTGTAGATGATATATTTTCCTCAGCCCAAAAGTTATTGTTTAGTGCCAATGTGCCCAAATTGCACCACTCGCGCGGATTTTCATCATTCCACTCGTCTTGATGGATATTTATTTTGTATCCTCTATATTCGACTGTTTCACTCATTGTTTTATAAATTAAAATCTTGATTCAAAATCAACAGCGGCTTGGAAGTCATTGATTACAGCATTGGGCTTGATTCCTATAATCTCGCAGTCATCATCAATGAGCGTATCGTCAAGGTGATACAATACACCGTTGTGCATTATCATGTTGTCTGTGTATGACGCTGATTCAAATTGTTCATTTATAAAATCTATTGCATCTTTTTCGTCATTAAATTCATACCATTCATTGAATGGTGATGATCCAGAGGTTGATGCAAAATAAAGTTTGGAATCATCTGATTGATACCAATCTGGCTTACTAGCTTGCTGTGTATATTCCATTGTTGTTAAAGTTGAAGACAGGAGGCAGCTATTCTTACAAGCTTACCTCCTGTCACTTCATTTGTTCCTGTGTGTGGGGAACTTAATTTTTTTATTTGCTTGGATCATGAGTGTAAGCAATTTTCCTGCATACGCCTAATAGCTCTTTGGCGTGTTCTTTCTCTAAGCCGTTTTTTTCTGCAAAAACTTCTATGCTTAGATAATTGTTAAACCATTCTTTGTATATGCTTAACGCTAAGGTTCTTATTGATATATCTATTTCCATTTTTTTTGTTTTTAAATTATCCATATACTAGCTCTCCAAACATTGCTGCTTGGATAATGCAATCACAGCATTCTATATCAATATATGATCCATCATTATTGTAAACTCCTGTTAAAATTTCTTTATGCATAGAATCACTCACTTGGAGTTTGTTGTTTACGATTTTTTCGATGCCTTTTATGATGAAATCTTTGTCTACGGTTACCCATTCCCCGAGCTCTTCTTCAAATGCCCCTTCTTCATCTTCTCGTATAAGAACAGATGGTGTCTGACCGTTTAAATCCACAATGTAGTTTTTCAATTCAGCCCAGTAGTTTATGGCTGCTGATTCTACTGTGTTTGTGATGATGTCGTTCAGAAACTCATCATAAATATCTATCTCTGCGGTTATTTTTGTTTTGTTCATTTTTTAAATTAAATTAGATTGAATACTTTTTTGTGCTTTGCTTTGAATTTTGCTTTTTCTTTGTTTTTCCCCTCTAGCCCTTCGATTAGTTCTTCATATGTGTATCCTGATGCTTTTATGTGTTTGTCTTGAATTTTTACAGCTTCTGAGTGGCTTTTTGTTGTTACTATGTATTTTGCTGGAGTTTTTGGTTTTTGGGGTAGTTTTACTATCCAGCTACCTTCAATATCAAGAACCTGTTCGTTGATTTTTCTTGTTTTGAAAACAAATTGAATCCACATTCTTGGGGATTGTGGTCTGAGGATGTTTTCTGGTGGGCTTGTCGTTTTGTTTATTTTCTTTTTATTTTGTTTTGCGTGGTTTGATTTGATTCCCCTTTTCTCCATTGCTTTTTTAGCAAGCATTATCGTTTTTTGATCCATTGTCTTTTTTAGCTTTTGTTTGTTGTTCTTTCATTGAATTGAAATCTACCAAGGGTAATAGGCCTTATCCTGATGCGGGTTTAGTATTTTTTCAGATACATCTTGTGGGACTAGTAGCTCAGATTTGCCACCCACAATTAAGAAGTAGTGCCATAATTCTGAGCACGCCTTCATCTTAATGTATCACTTACCATTCTGTTTCTTTTGCGTAAACGCTTTGAAATCGCCTCTCGGTAGATCTCAATTCGATGAAAAATTAATCCGTCATCTAGGTAATTAATCTAGACACGGATTGCTCAGGGTTCATAACTTCCATTTGTTGTCTCATGCTGGTCGCCAACGATGCTTCATATAACCCTGAGGGAACTCCCCCTGATCTCTTTGTGGCTAGACATGTTTTAAATTTGTGTTCGATTTACTCTGACAGTTTCCATATATACTCTAGTCTGCCGTATATACCGTATCTTTTATCTTGTGTCTTAGTCAGGTATCCTGCTTTGGTAAGGGTGCTCATAGCTCTCCTTACGCTAGTTATAGGCGCGTCTGGTAGTGCTAGATGCATTACTTGTGATGGTGAATATGCGCTTTCACTGGACTTATCTTGGAACAGTTCCATCACTCTTAGGTTTTGATAGTTTGCTTTAGATATATTTTTACGCAGATCGCCGCCTTTTTCGTTTGTTGTGTTATAATATGTTTTCATTGGTTTTTTGTTTAAATTTTTATAAGGACAGCTAGTTGTAACTGCTTCTAGCTGCCCCTTGTTTCACTAAGAATAATCACATGACTAATATGATAATCTCACTAACGAAAGAGAGGTCAATCCCTTCCAAAAACGTCTTTTAATGACAATGACAAGTCGGTTTTTTACACGTTTACTCGTGCGTATTTTCTCATATGTGAGGCGTTTCAGGATGCTCTGGGATCAGACTCGGATTTCCATGAGGGTTGATAACGCAACTCCATCGGTTTTTGTGGTTTCTGACTTTTCATTTCACCTGCTACCCGCTGGGGCAGTGGTTGATACTGAAATGTTTTTCACCTATCAGCTTTCTCTGATATTCTATATAGAAAATTTTAATACCAAGCGAAATAGTAATATTCATTGTCTTCATTCCAATCATTGATGACTGGTTGAAGCTCTTTTATCGTTCTCTCAAGGCTCATGAAATAATATTCATCGTATTCTGTTCCACCAAAGAAGAATCCTGACTCAGTGGGTAGAATTTCTTTTCCTTTATTATCTATAGCTCTCTGGCAAAGGTTACTTAAGTCTTCTAAGTTTTCTTTGGTGATTTCTATTTCTTGGCAGTTATCTCCATCAGGGAGATCATGTAGTTCAGTGAAATATTTATGAATTGCATTAGCCTTGCGCCAATAAATCAACTCATCTGAATTGTCTTCTTGTTTTTGCTTTTTTGTGAGACCTTTAGGCCTGCAGCAAAGGTATTGGTCTAATCCCATAATAAATATAAGAGGGGACTTTTCAGCCCCCCCTTTTGTTAAGTTTACATGCTTTTTTCTGCTCCTACTGGAAGATGCTTGCTTAGTGGTGTTTTTACCACTTTGTAGCTTCGATCATAGCTAAGTAGTCCACCGATTTCTTCGTCAGTGTATTCCTTGATGAACCGTTCTGGTGTGTTGAAGAACTGCTGGCAGTTTACCTCAATCACCTCGTCGGCCGCTTGTGCCAAGTATGAAGGGATCATGTTTCCTACGAGGATTTTTCCTCGGACATCATCTGCTTTGATGGTGCCTCTTTTAGCTTCAGATTTATCATCTGTTACGATTTTGCATCCCTCAACGCCGAAACGCTTGCTGAGTTGCTCTCCAAGGGTCTGGAGTTGTGATAATGGCTTCTGTGAGTAAGAAGCTAATACGATGTAGTCATTGCTACGTTCTGTTTTTTTGTTTTCAGTGCTCATAATGTTTTTTTTTTAATAATTGTAGTTCTTTGTTTTTGGAGGATCAGATGCGAACCAATTTCTAATCTCAAATCTTTCAAAATATACCAAGAGGACGAAGTCCGAGCGCGAAGCGCCAACGAAGAATGGCTGAAGCCAACAACCCAAGGAATAACCTCAAGTTGCCGACTTCTTGATAACCAATCATTACACTTTTAACCAAGAGGACGAAGTCCGAGCGCGAAGCGCCAACGAAGCCCTTGTGTCTTGTTATTAGCCATATACAGCTTTGTATCCGTGATATTGCTCTAGCATCTGAGCTTTCTCGCAAACGGCTGTTCTTATGGTTTCGTCCCATTCATTTGATCCTTCATCGTGGGACGAGTTCAGGAGTTTTGTTATGCTTAGTTTTATCATCGCTTCATCCATCTCTCCTTTGGTCTTACCCCAAAGCTTCTTGATGTGTAGAGGCGACCACTTATCGCAGACAATCGAGAAATGCTTTTGTTGAGCATCTTCATATTCATCTTTGGCAGACTGAACGCATGTCTCAAAGTAATCGTTTTTGATCAGTTCATCTAGCGTTCTGTAGAGGTATTTACCCCTCCTTTTGTTGCCTTCTTTGTCATTCCAGAATGTTCCAAACAACTTGTTGGCGTGTTCTGGGTTGAACCAGCCTCCTTCCCATATGCTTTGGGCAATCTCGTATGTAAGCTCAAAATCGCTTTCATCTTTGTCAATACACTCATCAACAATGTCGAACCTGCCGTATTCTTTGTGAAGCTGGATGTAACTCCATGCGGCTTCTGATACTTCAGATCGTTTGAAGCCATATTGCTTTTGCAACTTCTGCGACTCCCATGAGTAGTATTCCATGTTGGATACATCATCCAGAAGATCTTCAACTTCATCATCATTCTGTGTATCATCTTCATGCTCAAATGTGGAGGCAATCAAGTCTTCTGTATCAAATGCTCCATTCATTATGGCCTTCTCAAGATCATAATGGTTCAGCGCGTTCTTATCATCACACCCGTCAGCATTTCTGAGGATGTATTCATTAAACTTACTAGCATCGTCTCCAACCTGCGCTTTCTCCAGCAATGCTTTGTTCTGCGCCTTGCTGTATTCAGCGTATCTAGTTGATTCTGTAAGCTTCCTGTGAATGCCAAACACCAAGGTCTTGGTTTCAACCTTACGCTCTTTACATTGAATATCGCAGAGACTCATTTCCAATCTCACGCCTTTCGCTTCACAGAGATCATCAACTGCTTTCTTTGTGTGCTGATAGTTGGCAAGGCTACCCTTGAAATCAGGGCAGTTCTTCTGAACAATCCGTGCATAGACGAAACTACGCGCTTCTGTGTAGTTTTTCCAAGTGGCAAGCTTGCGCACACCCTTCTCGGTTGTCCAACACTGGTGATAGTCGATTCCAAACGCAGGAATGACGGCTCTTACCAGAAACTCTCCTCGTAGGACAGAGATTATTTCAATGTTCTCTGTTCTCCCACAACGAGCTATGAACTTGTTGAGTAGTTTGTTGTCCTCATAGTGACGTGTGATGATCTTGCCTTTATACTCAATCTTCACTATCCAATAGCTAAGACTTGGCTTCAAAGCTAACCACTCTTTCGTTCTACGCTCATCTTCTAGCTTGTTCCATATGTCCAGAGACGCTGAATCATCAACGTCAATCCAGTTCAGCTTGTTTTCTGGCGTGTTCAGGATCTCATCTTCGAGATTGCCCGACTTTTCTAGCGTATTATGCTCTTTCTCAGCCAAGTAAGGCTTAGAGACGTATGAAAGCGCCTCACAGACACTCTTTTTGTCTTTTATGCCATCCATAGGCACTCCAGCCCTGTCTGCCACCAGCTTTATACTGTCAAGCATGTCTCGACGCTCTTTGTCTGATGGACTAGCTTCTCCAGTGATATACATATCAAGCTGACGCTTACCATCATTGGATGGTGTGTATTCTCTTTCTAGCTTCCTTTTCGCCTTCTCTGCCTCGTGGTTAACATCTTCAAGGGCGTTTTCTGCTTCACAACGCTCTTTATTTACCATGATTCGTGCTTTTGCTGTATTCACACGACTTTCGCTACCAAGGAGGTTCTCCCTCAATGATCCAAGCTGAAATTCATGACTCCCATTACGGTATGGCAATCCATTCGGCTTTGTTTTTAACGGCTGACTAGCAACCCAATCCTTATAACTATTAGTTTTCATTTTTGATAATAATTTTAGTTTCTGACTACCTTTCAGGGGATAGCCAACCCTTCAACAGGAACATGCATCCAGCATTTCCATATTTAAAAATTTCACCAAGTCCAAGAGGACGAAGTCCGAGCGCGAAGCGCCAACACAACCATAGAAGCTCTCTTCTTGCATTAAACTACCATTTGTGATTCTATCACCACATGAACGAGAACTATAAAGAGAACGACAAGGGACTCCCTTACGCCGATTGGAGCGATTTCACCGATTCCACTTGGGAATGCATCAGAGACGACTACGAAGCACACAATTGCTCAATTCAGGATGTAGCAGACAAATGGAACATCCCAGCTCCAATCCTTAAATGCAGAATCAAAAATAACAAATGGCTCACCACCACAAAGGCAAGACAACTAGAAGAACACCTAGAAAACAATCCTCTAGAATGTAAAAAACTCTCTTCTCATAGAAATAAAGCTCATCAAGAACTTACACCAGCCGAGAAACTAGTAGTCAAAAAAGCCAAATCCACTATCGACTACCAATCAGATATCCTCGACATCACACTCAACGCTCTAGCCGAACTAAAGGCAGATGGTGGACTCAAAATTAAGTCGGCTTTCGACCTAGAGAAGATAGACGCAGTAGCCAGAAGAACACTCAACCTAGATGACGATCAATCCAAAGATCAAATCATAGATACAAACTTCACTTCAGCTAAACATAAACCAGTGATAATCGATGTGGATTAATTCACTCATTACAAAATACAAGGGAGCGAAGCGACATATTCGACAAATATCTCAATCAGAAGTCTCATGTTAAGTCTCATATACAAGACTCAATCAGAAGTCTCAATGAGAAGACTCAATTAGAAGACTCAGTGACATCACCATTCATATAAGCTATACTTTATAAGTATTACCTTACTTCGCAGCTCAGTCGCTCTCTACGTTCACTCCTTCGCTACGCTTAGCCTATTCCCGACCCACCACTCGTGTAAAGATCTTTATTTCAAATACCTCTCTAACGCCCTAATACCAACACTTCTAGACTATACTTTTTTTTAAGCAGTTAGACTCTTTCTGTTAGCATTATCGACTATATTGCAGTTTGACTCATTCCATATACTCCAAATTTACCCAAATTCCCCAAAATATACAGCTCCAACCACTCCCCGCAATACCCATATTATACCACTCAACACTCACTCCCATACACCCTTTTTCCTGCTCAGGACTCAATATCCACAAAGAAACCAAGATTTACTCACTTTGCTCATTGTTTTGAGTCGCTTCCGATGCTTGTGAATGTGGAATTAGATAACCTCAATGAACAGGGGGGATCTCGTGCTCGTTCTCCTCTTTTTCGTCGATGTAGTCAGCGATGATGCGCAACTCCTCTGCTGATATGCTGTATGCTCCTATGGTGGAGAACATGAATCCTCCTCCGAAAACAGGCTCTAAGCATTTGTAGTATTTGCTTATCACCCGTTGCCTGCGCTCGTCAGGCATGTTGTTGACATGCTCGTTGGGCTCAGAGTAATCTTCAAGCTCTTTACTGAAGCGTTCCTGCTCGCTCTCAGTAAGCGGCTCTGGTTGCTCGTTGGGGTCATCATGCTCTAGACGGTAGTCATCGCTCATGAAGTGGAGCATTTGCTCCAGCTCTTCGATGTGGCAGGAGGTGCCATCAGGCCATACGCAGAAGGCTTTTACGTGCTCCTTAATTGTCTTGCCTGCGTTGTCGCTCGGCGTTTTGTTTTTGCTCATGGTGATAATTATAGTTCTCCGTTAATGATTGCTGCGTAGTCGTCTGCCCATGGATCAGGGTAGCAGTCTTCCCATGACGGCTCATAATCCCTGCGTGCAGCGTCACGCTCGTTTTCCTGCTCAGCCATCTTGGAATGGCCCAGCAAGATTTGTGCTTCCCCCCTGATGCTCTCAGGGGTGCTTTGGTAGTAATACTCAATAAACCCTGAGGCGTCTTGAGTGGTGTTACAGCAGCTCAGTGCGTCGTCTGCTATTTGTTGTGGTGTCAGTTTATTGCTCATTGGTTTAGTATCGTTGGTTCCAGCGCTCTTGGTCTGGATAGACTGTTAATAAGTGCTGAAGGTGCTCAGCTACGGCTTTCATTTCTTCCTTGTCCCCTTGCTTACGCCAGTAGTCTAGCTCTGCACACAGGGATTCATATTTGCTCCATACGGTGGGAGGGATGACCCTCGCCCATGTTGATGAATCGCTCATGGTATTAGTTGGTTGGTGGCTAAAGAAGCTCCAGAACGCTGTGGGGGCGCTCCAGAGCTTCCCTGCAGCTTCTTAGCCAAAGCATACGATGGAGAACGGCACGGTGTAACCCTTGGTAGCAGGGCTTCCAAACTCCACCTTGCTCCCATTAGGAGAGGTGGCGCGGTTCTTCCAAGGTGCGATGAGACGCTCATGGATGAGGTCCGCTGCGGCAGCCCTGTAGCCTTTGGAGCCATTGGGGGCTTTGCGCTTGGAAGCGCGGAGATGGTTGATTTGAGTCAACCTGATGCTCTCAGAGAGAGAGCTGTCTACCTTGAAGTAGTAATACTTCAGGTAGATTTGAACCTGAACCTCGCCAGCTTTCACTGGACGCTTTGCTTCAGGTTTAGATGCACGGGCGGCTTTGGCTCCTTGGTTATCGGTGGCCTTTGTTTTTGCACTCACAATATCAGTGGTGTTCTGTCATTGGAATTAACGACAGACTTCAGCCCTCCCCTCGTGAGGAGAGCTGTAGGTCTATGGTTGTTACTCGTAGTGAGCTGGGATGTAACGCTCCCAGAACGTTTTTAGTGGGACTTTGAAGGTAACACTGTATGCTGCCCACAAGCGCACATGCGTTCTATTAAAATCAAGGACTTTTAGGCGTTGCCGTGTCCTTAGATTGATCACCCATCCTGAGACAGGTGTGCTAGGGCTGTCATCAGCATTAGCTATTAACTCATCTAGGTTACTCATCTGAGTATCCTTTCATAGTGCCGTAGCACCTGTAGTAAGAGCCCCTTTCACGGAGCTCTTGTTGTTGCTCTTGATTAGCTTCTAAGCCGTCAAGAGCCTTGCCTATGAAGGTTGTTAATAACCCTAGTGTGGCGAGCACTAGAGCAACCTTTATTGTGTTTTTCATGATAGAATATGAGCAGTTTAGACACTTGCTCAGGTGTGGCGGTAATTACTTCCTCTTAGCGTGGAAGCGCGCCACTCGACGATTGAGTGACTCCGAGCGGAGCTTAGCCATCTTACGCTCATGGCTAATGGCGTGTAGGATCATCATGCCAGCCATGAAAGACAAGCAAGCTATGATGACGATCTCATATGTCTTCATTGTATTGTATTGGTTGTTGGTTAATGTATGTGAACAGCAAGAGCGCTGATACATACAGAGCTATGTAATACAATGAGACAGACAGAGGACAGGCAAGCAGACAACAGCACACACACAGACAGCACACACAGACAGCGTAGAGAACTGAAGGGGCGGCGGGTGTCTTGCTTGGGGGACATCCTACACCGAGCTACCATGAACCTACTATGGAACTATGTGGGTTTTTATTTTGCCAAAGCGACTTTGTGGAAAAGAGTGTGGGGGGAAATGTGTGAGGGGTTTGTTTTGGGATGAAAAATAAAATTCATGTATATAAAGGCGGTTTATTTTGTGTTGTTTAGAAATCGCAAAAAAAAATCGTTCCCTGAAGGGAATTGTGGTAGGGGTTGTTTATGAGTAATTTGAATGCGGGGAAGGGCGTGGCTGGTTTGTATGAGTGGGAGAGTTCTTATTTTCCTGTTCCTGATGGTGTTATGGTGGATGAGTTTCATATGGAGTGGGAGGGGAAGTTGTGGGATGTGCGTATTTTTGGGGAGATGGAGAGGAATTTGTATATGTTGGCGATGGCGTATTTTGATGAGGGGGAGGGTGGGAAGTTGCTTTTGAAGCCTGAGTATGATGATAGTAAGGGGGGTAGTTGGCCTAGTGGTGAGGAGTTGTTTGTTTATTTTAAGAGGGTGGTGGATTTGTTGTGGAATGAGAATGGGAAGAGCACGAGGAAGGTTATATGGAATGAGTGGTGTGAGAGGATGATGGTGGGGATGTTGGGGAATAGGTATTGTGCTTTGGCTGGGTGTGCGTCTTCTGGGAAGAGTGATGCGATGGCTGTTTATGCTATAGTGATGTATTTGTGTTGGCCTCAGAAGACGAAGGTTATTGCCACCTCTACGACTATGAAGATGGCTAAGATGCGTATATGGAGGAGTGTGAATGAGTTGTGGCAGAAGGATTTTCCCGGAAAGATGGTTTATAGTGACTGTGTTATTAAAGGGGTTAATATGGATGGGGACTTAACTGAGGACACTGGGGTGTTGTTGATGCCTGCTGCTGGTGGTGCTGGTCAGGAGATTGACAGTAACTTTTTGGGGTTGAAGCAGGAGAGGTTTTTTACGATGTTGGATGAGCTCTCTGAGTTGCCTGTGAGTGTGGTTAATGGTTGTTATAGTAACCTTAGTAATAATACGTGGTTTGAGATGAAGGCGGCTAGTAACCCCAATAGTTATCATGATGCGTTTGGTGTGTTTTGTAAGCCTATGAATGGTTGGGCTAGTGTGAGTGAGCTTGACATGGAGTGGGAGACATCTAGGGGTATTTGTTTAAGGTTTGATAGTGAGAAGAGTCCTAATATGAAGGCGGGGAGGGTGATATACCCTTGGTTGCCTAAAGAGAGGGATATTAATCATGCTCGGCGTGAGTTTGGTGAGAGGAGTAGGTATTTCTTTCGGATGTATAAGGCTTTTTGGTTTTCTGGGAGTAGTGATGAGACTGTGTTTAATGAGGGTGAAGTAATGAAGGGCAGGGCTGACACGCCTGTTGATAAGAGCGAGATAGACAAGGGGAGTAGAGAGGAGTTGGTTTTGGCTGGTGATCCTGCTTTCACTCAGGGAGGAGACAGGTTTCCTTTGATTAAAGGCCGTGTTGTTAAGATTGATGGTAAGAGCGTTTTGGAGGTTACGGATCTGGATATTATAAAAGACGATATTGATAATGAGGATGTGAGCAGGAGTTATAGCTCTATTCGATACATTCGTGAGCGTTGTGTTAAGGAGGGGATTCCAGCTAGTCATTTTGCGTTTGATATGACTGGGGCGGGTATTCCTTTTAGGGACATTGTTGTGAGTGAATGGAGTAGTTTGCCTATGGGGGTTATGTTTGGGGGGAAGGCTAGTGAGCTTCCTATTAGTCCTATTGATCCTAGACTTGCCAGCGAGGTTTATGCTAATAGGGTTACTGAGTTGTGGGCTAGGTGTAAGGGGTTGATACGTGAAGGAAGGATTAGGGGTCTTACGAGTGAGATTGTTCAGGAGCTTTGTCAAAGGCAGTGGGATGAGATGCGGGGGGCTAAATTAAAAGTCGAGAGTAAGAAGTTGATGAAGCTGAGGACGGGTAAGAGCCCCGACATTGCTGACACTTTAATTATTTTGGTTGAGCTTTGCGTTAAGCTTGGTTTGCTTGGAGAGATGGAAAACGTTGATGTTGACGAGTCTTCTAAGGAGGTCTGGTCGAGGTCATATGAGTCTATTGACAGTGATGCTTGGGACGATACAGGTCTTTCTTGGGGAGGCGGTGGTGGAGGCGATATGGATTTAGAGTGGTAGATTTTATTGACATCTTTGTTTTTAGTCTGTAGGAGGAGTCATATGGACATAGTTACAATTTACGCGCAACCAGATATTGACAACCCTTTAAAGGCTTTTGAGGGGTTAATGAAGAGCTTTAAAAAGTATGGATTTAGGTCTTGTGATAAATTAAAATTGGTTGTTCCTAATGGCAGTAGAGAGAAGCTGGCTAAGTTTAGTGACATGCTGAATTTGATTGGTGAGGGTCATGAGTTGATCCCTATAATGTATCCTACGCTTCGTTCTGATCGCATTAGTTTTTCAGCTTATCATAATAATATATTATGTAGGGCTGTTCGTTCAATTAAAGGTCAAGGTCGTTTTGTTTATATTCCTTTTGGTTGTGAGCCATTAGAGAAGGGATGGGGTAAAACCGTCGAGACAGTGGCAACGATGCATTCAGAAAAGAGTTTTATTGGAGAGACTAGACAGAATAGTGACGGTTATGATTATTTAAGTGGCGTTTGTGTCTTGGATTACTCTTTCTTTTCTGAAGGGGTGGTATTTCAGGCTGTTAACGCTAAATGCTATCCTTTTTCTCGCGCCGCTCGCTCGTATAAGGGGGATTTGCTTAGCTACCCACTTCCTTTTAGTGATTTGGATTTTGGTGATGAAAAAGAGTTTATGTCTAAAATCATTAAGGGTTTAGCCACCCACAAAGAGAAAAAGGCAGAAAAACACATCAAAGATGTTCCTGATGAGGTTTCTGATGAGACTGAAGAGAAATTAGCTGAATTTGTTGCTCCTGAGGTTATTCCTGAGCCTGAAGTTATTCCAGATGTGCTTGGTGAGCTCTCAAAATCTATTTCAGAGACAAAAGAAGAGTCTATTTCAAAGAAAACTGTTGAAAAATTGCCAAATGATGATCTTTTGATGGAAGAATTTAGCAAAATGCATCATTTAACATTTATTAAGCTTCACGGAAAGGAACTTTACGATAAACTGAAGAAGAAAAAGAAAGCTTCTTCTAAAAAGGCAAAAAAGAAAACAGCAAAGAAAGCCAAGAAGAAAGCCTCTAAAAAGACAGCTATTAGCCGTGAGGCGAAAAAGCAATCAGATAAGTCCACCTCTAAAGCTTACGGAATTAACGCCAAAGCTAAAGATGTTGATCGTATAGACCACAGCGTTTAATTTAAATTTAAAATATTATGAAAGATACAGAAGAGGTTGGTGATGTTGAGTTTCAAGAAAAAGGAGAGCGCCTAAAGAGCGTAGACCAAGCTAGGGCAATTGTTAATCGTTTAGCTGAAGATGATCGGCCATCTGAGCGAAACAGGGCGAAGGTTCAAGATTTGCATGACTTTAAACCTCCTCTTAACAGCGCTATGCTTTCCCGTAGCGGTCAAAAGGGTCGCTTTAATATCAACTTTGGTGATTTAGCTCGTGCCGTTGGTGAGGCAGAGACTTCTTTTATTGATGGTTTTGAAAGCCCTGAACATCTTGTTCCCATTAAACTGAATCGCGGGTCATACGCCCCTGAGGAAAAACAGCAGTTTGAGCGCATTATGTCTGATGAGTTTACTAAGCTGATCAGAAGTTGGGACGGCGGTTTCTTTAATTACGGTCTATTGGTTAATCAATTTCTACTTCAAGGAGTGGGCATTGGTTTTTTTGAGGACAAATATACATGGCAATGGCAAGGCGCTGGTCTTCGTGAGTTTAAGTTTCCTCGAAAAACAAAGGCTCATTGTGATTCAGTTGAGATGACATCTTGTGATGGTCAGATTGGCAGATCTAGACTTGCTGACATTCTTGAAAACGAGCAGGCTGCAGTAGACATGGGTTGGAATCCAAGTGCTATAAGGGCTGCCCTGAATGGCGGGGATGAAGACCAGCTTTATGACGACGACAACGCTGAGGATTCTCAAGAGAAAAGCAAAGCGAACGACTTGGATGACGAGGCTGGTAGTTTTCATCCCATTAACGTAAGTTATATGTGGGTGAGGGAGAATGACGGCACGGTTAGCTATTATATTTTTACGAAGAACTCTAAATCTGATGATTTTGAAGATTCTGATGCTAGATCTGGTGATGGGTTTCTTTATAAGAGATTGAATGCTTATGATAACATTGGTCAGGCTTTACAGATATTTCCTTACAATACAGGCACTAAAGGTAACATCTATACTATTAGAGCTATAGGTTTTCAGCTTTACCCTCAGGTTATGGCTAAGAACTTGATGCAGAGTGCTGAGCTTGATGCTTCTATTGATGGAATGAGGACTAAATATCGCGCTCCTTCCGAGAAAGAGATTAATTCGATGCCTTTCTTGAATGCTGGCCCTGCACAGTTTGTTCCTAATCAGTATATCGCCATTAAGGATCAGCACACTCCAGATTTAACTAAGATTGCATCACCAGTCATTGATCGTTTAGATATGCAATTAGCGGCTAAGAGCGCATCTAGCTCTATGTCTAGCGTGTTTAGTAATAAGCAAGACAGACGATCAAGCTTGGAGGTTGGAAGCGCTCTTGAGCATTTCAACAGCCTTAATGATGGTGCTCGGTTGTTATTTTCACGACCTTGGCGATCATTGATGTCTGAGAGTTGCGTAAGAGCTTTTGCTGAGATTATTGACGAAACCACCGATTGTGGGCGAATGGCTATGGTCATGCAGAAAGCCTGCATTGATCAAGGTGTCCCCGCTGAGGCTTTTGGCATGATAGACAGACATGAAACCAGAACCAGTATTCCTGTTGGTGCTGGCAGTAAAGCTGCTCGTAGTGCTGAGTTTGAGTCTGGAGCAACCCTTTATCAGGAGATGGATGATGTTGGTCGCGCCAACTTTAATAAGGACAGGGCAATACACGGGTTTGGCGTTCAAAACGCTAAGCGTTACTTAAACTTTGAAGATCGTCCTCGTGAGATTATTGATGTGAGGTTTGCTATTCTTGAGAATAACGACCTAATGGAGGGAACATGGATTGAGCCTAGCAATAGTGAAGTTCACATTGTCCACCTTAGAGAACACATTAAGCCTATGGAGGAAGCTATTCAGGCTGTCGAAGAGGGTCAATTAGAACTTATTGACTTTACTAATAGGATGGAGGTTGTTTATGAACACGCTGTTGCGACCATTAAACTTACCGCTGTTCCCGATGAGCAGAATGATGAACTTAATATGTATGAACAAAAGATTCAGCAGATTGGTGAATACCTCAATAACGGCATCAGGGAGCGAGAGAAGATGCAGCGTGAGCAAGCTGAACAAGAAGCTCAGATGCAAGCTCAAGGCGCTCAGGAGGGAGCTGGTGATCCAGCAGCGGAGGCTAAAGCACAAGTTGAGCAGATGAAGCTGCAAGTGAAGGAGGCTGAGGCACAAATTGCCATTGAGCGCAAGCAGACAGAGAACATGCTGGATGCTGAGAAGAAGTCTCGTGAGATTGCTCACATTGATATGCTTCATAAGCAGAAGTTGATTCAGAATCAGGAAGAGAGCCTGCAGAAGATGAAGTTGGCTGATGCTGATACGGCGAGCAAGATCAAGAGAAGCTAATTTATGAATAAAGACAAAGAACAACTAGATAGCCTGATTCATTCTTTTAAAGAGCTTGAATTAAATCCTGCATATATTTATATGCTAAATCGTTTTAATGATTCATGTTTAATGAACCTTGATGACGATTTGCAGAGCAAAGCCGAGCGTTACATTGCAGAAAGTGCAGTGAAAAGCTTCATTCGTGATATTAAGATGTTCTCCAATGGCTTGCCCGATGAGGAGATTGATGAAGACTTGATGCTTGAGGATGAAGTCCATGATGGATCTTATAACGGAATTTTAGATTAAATCATTAAAATAAACAAACGATATGGAAAACGAAGAAATAACGACAGGAGAAGAAGCTATGTCTGACCAGAGTGACCGAATTGGCGATTTTTTCGCCAACGAGGGCAACCCTGCTGGAGTTGAGGCTGATTCTGAAGGACAAGGTGAACCACAGGAATCAAATAGTGATTCTGTTGGTATGGATGAGCCTTTTTTGGCTAACGATCCAGATTACGACCCAGACGAGCTGTATGATCCAGATAAGGAGCCAGAACCTGAAAAGGAACCAGAGCCAGAGCCTACTCCAGAACCTGATCCCGAGGTCGCTCCAGAGGATTCAACTGACGACACCGAAGCCTCATCCGACAAAGATGATGCTTTAGAAGAATCTTCCAATGATGATATTCTCTCTGAAATCAAAGAGCTCTATGAAAATCCTAACCAAGGACTTAAATGGGCAGAGATCAGAGGTGAAAACAAAAGTCTCAAGGAGGAGAACGCTCAACTTAAGAGCGGTTCTATTACGACCCCCGAGATGCAGGAAATTTCAGCGAAAGCTGAAAGGGTAGCCCAAGTTGAGGTTGCTCTTAAAGAAGCTCAAGACAAACTGGCTTTATTTGACTTTCAGGCAACTCCTGAATATAGGAATCAGATTGAGATTCCGTATCAGAATATTGCTTCAACAGCCAAGAACATTGAGGCTTCAGCCTCTATTCCAGAAGGTAGCATCTTGAAGGCTATTTCTGCGGGTGACAAAGCCACTCAGGACGCGAACATTCAAAATCTTGTTGATAGTTATAATATTAGCCCTCGTGATGTTAATACTATTTTCAATAAAGCTGATGAGATGCTGAATTTGACTCATTTTGAGTCGAATCTTCGCTCTACTGCTCAAGAGCGACTTAGTGAGAGCAGAGCACAGCAAGAAGCTCGTGACGCTTACATGTCCGAGCAGGAGCAGAGCGTTTACAGAGATCACGTTAACAATTCTTTCTCTGAATACGAGGGTAAGATTGGGGCGTTTCTTAACGAGGATGGCACAAATAATGAGGATTGGTCGAAAGCTATAGCTGACAGCCACGATCTTGATTTTAAGAATGATCCAGAAATCCAAGGCTTAGGAGCTTTTGCTCTTACTGCCGTTCCTCATTTGATGAGACAAAACTCAGATTTCTCTTCTGAGATAGCAAAACTTAGGGCATTGGTGAATAGGAACAAGGCGGTTTCTCCTCCATCTGTTTCTAAGACAGCAGCTTCGCCTCCAGCTTCTCCTTCATTTAATAGTAACATGAGCTTGTCCGATGCTTTGGGAGAAAGAATGAAATCTATGAACATATAATTTCCTATGTGGGGAACATGACAGTTAACGCTGTTGTGTAAGCCCTGCCCTCTTTTTTGTTCATTTTGTGGGGGCAGGGCTTTATTTTTTTTTAAAGGAACATTAAAAAAGATGTTGACTGTGTATGTCAATATATGTTAATCGTTTTGCGAGCTTAAGAAAACAGCTACTAAATTAGTCTTCCGTATTGCTTGGTTACGTTACACCTCTCTAAAGAATCTTTATGATTCACTATGAACAATTCGTCTCTTCGTATTGTAAAATTCATGCTTTAGAGGCAAAAACTAACTTATAACAAACTAATACTATGGCTAATGAAATAGAAAACTTCCTACAGGAAGAAACGCAAAGGCTTACTGGCATCATTGATGCTCTAGTAACACCGTCGAGCCCTTGGCTCAGTCAAATCCGTAAAAAGACTTGGAAAGGTCAAATCGGACACGTAATCAGTAATGTTCGCTGGGAGCGCAGCTTCCCCGATACAGAGAAGGCTTGGACGCAATATGTGTCTTCGACTACCCCAGGCACAAACAACATTTGTTTGCCTGTAACTGAATCAGCTACATTCGCTCAGACTGTAAGAACAACCAACCTCGCTGCTAAAGCTATCGAGTCTCCAGACTTTTGTGTGGAAGACCTTCGTGTTAAGTGGAAGCGTGACGAGCAACTTGGTAATGTTACTCGCACTCTTGAGCAAATGACCAAGGAATACATGCTACGCCGTAACCGTATGTCTTACGCTGCAGCTTGTGATTCTAAGATCATCCCTACAGCTACTGGCTTTGTCACTACTGGCGAGACTAGCGTTGTTAATGATGTTACTTCGTATAACAACGGAGATGCAATCTTTGCTGATGAAATCCCTGCTTCAATCATGACTCAATCCATGCTGGATAGTATTCATATTGATCTTGACCGTGAAAATGCTGGCACAGCTGGTGTTGCACAATCTGGTGGTGGATACATCTACAAGCTTGTAACTTCTGCTGAGCACAGTTCTTATATTCGTAAGGGCAATTCTGAGATCCGCGAGGACTTCCGTAACTCTGGTCATGCCGACATCCTTCTTAAGGGTCTTGGTATCACTCATACTTATGGTGGTTACGCTCACGTTATTGATCCTCAGCCACGCCGCTTTACGAAGTATGAGTCTGGTGATGCTGAATATACTGACGCAGCTGTTGTTGGCGCTGACGGTTCTGATACCTTCCCTCTGGTTTCTACCATGAACGGTTGGTTTGAGGAGCGAGCTTACGCTGCTGACGGCTCTATTCGTTCTGAGTATAAGAACGCAAACTACGAGATGGGAGCAATCCTTGTGACTTCTGTCCTTGATTGTCTTGTTCCTGCTCCGCTTAGTGCTGTAGGACGAGCTAAGTTTAAAGCTCAAAACTACGCTGGTGAGTATATCTTCAATAACATTAAGGATCGTGATACGAACCCTGATGGGACTCTAGGATACTTCCGTGGTAAGATCGTTAATGGATTCCAGACCCGCCACCCTGAGCGCGGTGTTGTATTCATTCATCAAGTTGCTCCTCTGAGCCTTGCTGTTGACGATGTTCTTGCTTAACCCTTAACTCAACAAGCCCTCTTTTATCCTTGTGGTAGGAGGGGGTTTGTTGTTCTTTTTCAAATTTTTTAAAACACTTTTATTATGGCACATCCTGATCCCCTTCCACATAAAACCGATACAGATTCTGATATTTTAGAGAAGATAACCGACAACCTTGGTGGTGACGCTAAGTGGATTGATTCTTTGCAATCAAAGAAAGCCTTGGCCGCTAAATCTATTCTTGATAAATTTTCAGAGCTTGAGGCAAAGCAAGACGCAGAACCTATCGACTCATCTAAGTCATACTCAGAGGGTGAGATCGTCTATGCAGAAGGTGCTTCGTGGCGTGTTGCTGCGGGTGGTGCTAATGCTGGAGATCTTCCTTCGACCCATCCAGACAAGTTTGTATCCTTTCAAGAGGGTGTAACCTCTATCGCCAACAAAGAAGCCGCCTATGCCCTGACAGGTGTGGCAGTCGGCACCGTTTATAAGACCGAGGACACGGGGCAGGTGATGGAGTATCGAGGGGGAGGGGAATCTTTGCCTACCAGTTGGCAATTTAACGTCACTGTAGACGGGGGCAGTAAAAACGCGAAACTCTCCGACATACCAGCAGGGAACCCAGCAGGTATCGTCAGAATGGTCAGCACAAAGACCAGCAACTTATCCGTCACGGTAAAACATGATGGCACGGAGTCGGCTACGGGCATCTGTTACTCAGTGGACGGAGGCGCACCTGTCTATGGAGCCATTGCGGCAGATACCAGCGTTTATCTATCCATCCCACACAATGGCGGCGCACCCACGGAAATTTACATTTGGAGTGCTACCAGTGCCTCTAGCGGCAAGAAAGGGGAGTTGACCCTTCTGTTTTGCTACAACAACTCCTTGACCTCACTTGATGCTTCGGGCTTGACGGCATTGACCACTCTGTTTTGCAACAACAACTCCTTGACCTCACTCGATGTTTCGGGTTTGACGGCATTGACCACTCTGTATTGCTACGAAAACTCCTTGACCTCACTTGATGCTTCGGGCTTGACGGCATTGACCCTTCTGTATTGCTACAACAACTCCTTGACCTCTCTACTAGCAACGGGCGTTGACCTTAGCTTTGAGTATTATGGAGCAGTAGGCTCCGACATCGGTGACAACGACCTGACCGAAGCGGCATTGATCGCGTTTGTAGATTCCCTCGCCACAACCGCAACGGGGGTTATCTCATACGGCGGCAACATAGGTTCCGCAGAGTTTGAAACATGGCTCGCAACGGGCGATGACAAGGGATACATCTGGTTAAATAGTTAATATGAAATGCGCTAATTACAATAACACAGGTAAGCAGGTCGAACGTGACTTTGCAGCGTCACAGGCTGTAGAGTTTCGGGAGACGGGCAACGTCTTTGAGTTTGGAACCTACCATGGTTTCACCACTGCTTGCCTTGCCGAAGTTGCCGACCACGTATGGACACTTGACCTGCCTAACGGCGGCGAAGGTCTGCACCTAGAAATACAACCGAACAAAGACCTTGGGCAATTTTACAAGTTCCACAAGTTTGATAACATCACTCAACTCACGGAAGACTCCATGACGTTTGATCCGTCAGTCATTCCTCCATGTGATCTTGTGGTAGTCGATGCAAACCATGACTACGAACACACCAAGAACGACTGCGACAAAGCACTCTCCATGCTCCGCGCTGGTGGCTGTCTCCTTGTTCATGACGCACATTATCCCTCAGTGGCTAAATACCTAGCCCAACACGATCACGAACTCATACCTAACACACGCTATGCAAAAATATTACACAACTAAAGAAGACAAGGACGGAGATTACGTCACCGTCAATCACACCCGCTACACAGTCACCGAGATTGATCCAGCACGGGTTCACATCCCAGCAGGACGTGAGGCTGACATTGATCTCTATGACTCTCAAGCTGAGTTCCTAGAGTCAATGGGACTCTCTCCAGTTGAAGGTCATGTTTTCCCAGAACCAGAACCATTTCCTGCGGTTGCACCAGTTGTGCCTGACGTAGTGGACATGTGGAAGCTAAAGGCTGTTTTAGACATTGTAGGTAAAACCGCCATGATCGAAACTGTCATCGCGGGCATTCCCGACGAAGATACGCGAGTTGCAACACAGGCTGGATGGAAACATGCTTCTACTATTGAGCGTGGGCATTCATTAGTTCAGGCGATGATTGCAATCCCCTCTCTCGATATTGACGAAGAGGACATGGACGAATATTTTTTGGCAACTAAACAATACGATAAGTAATTATGAGGGAAAGAATACCAGACGAGATCCTAGAGTTTTGTGGGCGACCTACTTACAAGCAACGTCTTGTGGGGAAGATCATCCAGATGCTACTCCTAGCAACGGTCGGTGTTCTTTTCCTTCTATGCTTTGCGTCTTGCTCTATGCCGATTAGCGGCTCCGTTACATACAGAACTCAGTCAGGCTCTAAGGCTGGGCTAAGGTTTCAGCCTTGGTCGAAGCCTAGCCTGTTCTTTAAACTACGCGCACCCGAAAAAGTATCTGACTCCAAGTAGTCATGCCCAAAGTAACTACAGACCCATGCCTACCAAGAAACGTGCTTTCCACCGCCTTTATCGGCAAGGAGCGCGTGTTTTGGTCTAGTGGTGTGCTGAGATTCAAGCTCCACAAGGGCGCAGAGATAAACATCCCGAAGGGTTTCCTGAGTGACGGGTTGAGTATTCCTAAGATGTTTCAGAGCATCTTTAGTAAAAGTCCTTACTATATCTATGCAGGTATTCTGCATGATTATCTTTATAGGTCTGACTGCCCGTTCCAATTGAAGCGAGGTCACGCCGACAGCCTCTTCCTTCTATACATGAAGCAGTATGGTGTTGGCTTCTTTACGCGGCAGATGTATTTTAGTTCTGTCCGTGTTGGGGGCTGGGCGAGATGGAGGAAGTGCAAAGCTAAATTCTACAGCAATGAAACCAGTATCTAAATCTGACGTATGGAAAGCAATTTGGTTGGCTGAGAATAAGCCGATGGATAAGGTTGTGGATTTTTTGCGTAGCCTACTCCCGCAATACAGCCCATCATCTTCTAAGGGTCGCATTAAGGTCGCCGTGGTTGTAGGGCATAACAGCAAAGCTACAGGAGCATACGCGCCCCACCCAGTGGGTAAGAGTGAGTTTGAGTTTAACTCTTTGGTGGCTAAAGAGATGGTTGCTCTTGCCTCTTACGATGATGAGATACAAGTTAAGGTATTCTATCGCAAACCCATAAGTAGCTATTCCCTTCAGATCGACGAGGTTTATAGCCGAGTGAACCGATGGAATCCAGATCGGGCTTTGGAGCTACATTTTAATTGGTTGGCACAGGCAGGTCGTGTTGAGATGGCACATTACGTTAGCTCCAAGAAGGGGGCTAGTATGGCAAAGAACCTTTTAAAAGCGTTTGCGCGGCTCATGAAGACCACCACTAGGAAATCCAAGCTCTTGCCAAGGGGTAAGAATGATCGCGGTGGCAGAAGCCTGTGGGCTTGCAAGTGTCCTATTGTATTGACTGAGCCTTTTGATTGCTCCAACATGAGCCATCTTATGCGCGTCGATGAACTTGGAATACAAGCTTTTGCTGAAACATATATCAATGCCGTCAAGCAGCGCACAGCATCTTAACCTTTAACACAATGACCGCTCCTATGAACATACCTTTATTTCCTGTAACCTCCTTAATGATTGCCAGTATAGCCACTAACGTAGACTTAGTAGGAACTACAGATTTCACACACATAGCAGGGCAATACGGAGCATTGGGTATGATGACGGTAGCCCTTGGGGCGTTTAGCGTCTGGATGGAAAAGAACCGCCGCAAGGGGGAAAAGGAAGACCGCGAAGAACGGAAGCTACACCACGATGCTCTTATTAAGATCATTGAACAGAAAGATACTGTTATAAACAGGAAAGATGAAATTATTGAGGACGCTCTAAGGAAAGGTGTAAACAAGTAACCAATTTGAAAACACATATTGCATATTAGTATTCTACACTTCATTTAATCATGCCTAAATCACGAAGAGAAAAAAACCCTTCCCCAGCAAGACATCCAGTATTAAGGTATTCAACCCCTGATGTTGACGATGTTGTATTTTATATACAGGTTGACAGCACTTTGAAGGCTTGGAAGACTCCTGTATATGGTGAGTCTTATAATTCTAAGGACGGGGAATACGCCAACCACAAGCTTGTTCATGTAACAAGTGCTGATGGGAATGGCTGGGTTAAGTGGTATTATGCTGCTGACAGGTCGGATCAAGGGGCTTATAATTTTGAATATAAAGAACCTTCTGCTACTCAGGGTGGATTTCCTTCATATACTCGGACTTATTTTATTAAGAGGGAGGATGTTAAGGAGTATTTTCCTGAAGATGATGGTGAAGGTGGGTCTTTACATATTGCTGCTGGGGCGCCTGATCCAGATAAATCTTTTAATCCTGAATTTGTTGATTTCCTCTTTACAGGTCAGGATATTGTTCGTGTTGAAGATCAGGACTTAGACAGCTTGTATGTTTTGCTTGTAAGGAAGTTTGAGAAGTTTTGCACAAAGACATCTTACGTCTTAAATCCTCTTACAGGAGACTTAGACCAGACAACCTCTAAAGTTATTTTGTCTAGTGATGCAGATGAGACCACTGGAATTGATGAGAATGGTCAATATACCGTCACTAATTCGATGAATTGCGACTTCTCTGAAGAGGTTAGCAAAAAAGACGCCAATGCATCCATGCTGGATCAACCTCTTGAGGGTCAGGTGTATGACAGCGGATCTTGTCAGATGATTGATACATCAAGCACGATTGTTGACGCTGGAACGGGCGGGACAGCACCAACTTCTACTACTGAAGAAGTGGATGGGGTTGATGTAACAACGTCAACTGGTGTTTACACTGAGGTTTCTCCTATTAACAAGCTTTTTTCTAGGGCTGTTACTAAAGTTGACAACTACTGGTCGATTCTTTCTGAAACGTTAACCCGCAAGCTTTTCACTAAAGGTAACGCAAGCATTGTTGATGTTGGTGAAAAGATTGTAAAGAAGGTCGATGCGTCAGGATCATCCCCTGTAATTTTAAATAAAGGAACTGCTTCAGCTAGTTCAACTGGGGTTTATACCGAAGTTGTCCCTCTCAATAAGTGCTTGTCTAAAGAAGTTGATAAGGTAGATAGCGATTACTCAATGTTAAACGTTGAGCAAGAACAGAAGCTATTTAATAAAGGTAAAGCAACTATAGTTACTAAAGGAACAACTATTGTTGAAGCTGGGGCTTCTGGTTCTGTTCCTGTAATTTCAGGTT